>Ga0163109_10001343_pt1 | contig 19509 bp, 19 predicted proteins | sample CRUFie1St13metaG_FD_108704 | JGI IMG/M metagenome (GOLD analysis project Ga0163109, IMG submission 108704) | Marine microbial communities from the Costa Rica Dome - CRUD Field 142mm St13 metaG | ecosystem: Environmental > Aquatic > Marine > Oceanic > Photic zone | place: Costa Rica: the Eastern... | reverse complement strand
GCAGGACTAAATATAGGAAATATGGAAGCTTTTTATTGCGGAAATCTTGGCCAAGCAAATGCTATGGTCGGACAAAGAATCCTTCAAGAAATTGGTCAAACAGGAATCCCAGTTGTTAATTGCTCAAATGCTTGTGCTACAGGAGCAACCGCATTCAGAGAAGCGTGGACTTCTATTAAAGCAGGGCTTTATGATGTTGTCCTCGCTGTAGGTGTAGAACAAATGGGTACAGGACTTCTAGGTGGAGCTGGCGGAGGAGCTGGCATACCCAAAGAAGGTCTTCTTGGATCGGGCACGATGCCTGCAGTATTTGCTGAAGCCGGTATGGAACATTCAAGACAATATGGAACAACTTTTGAACAATTCGCAAAGATTTCAGTTAAAAACCATCATCATTCGACAATGAATCCTAAAGCCAGGTATCAGATTGAAACTCCTTTAGAAGAAGTGATGAATGCTGAGATGATTTCATATCCCAATACTAAATTGATGTGCTCGGTGAATGTAGATGGTGCGGCAGCTGCTGTCTTAGTATCAGAAAAGAAAGCAAAAGAGCTTGGAATGCAAAGGGCAGTGAGAATCAAGGCTTCAGTCATGACAAGTGATCCGTATCAAGAGCGAGATCTAGTTATGCCGGATGTGAATAGTTGTACAAGAAAAGCTGCAGCAGAAGCATACGAAATGGCTGGTCTTGATTCAAGTGACGTAGATCTTGTTGAGCTGCACGACTGTTTTGCAACTGCTGAAATGCTTCATTACGAAAATCTTGGTTTATGCAAAGATGGCGAAGCAGGAAGACTAATAGATGAAGGGGAAGTTGAATTAGGGGGAAGAATACCTGTTAATGTTTCAGGTGGACTCCTTTCAAAGGGACATCCTTTAGGCGCAACAGGTATAGCAAATATTTATGAGGTATGTACTCACCTGAGAGGTGAAGCAGGAGAAAGACAAGTAGAGAATGCTAAAATCGGTATGACTCATGTCATAGGACTCGGCAGTGCTTGTGGTATTCATATTCTGGAAAAGGTTTAGTACTTCGAATGAAGATTGGCGTTGTTAGCGATACGCATAACAACCTCAAAAATATTGAAATAATCATCAATATATTTAACGATGAAAAAGTTCCAATTGTCATTCATACGGGGGATATATCTAGTGCCATTACGTTAGAGAAATTTTCTAAGCTAAATTCTGAACTTATCGGCGTTTATGGAAATAATGATAGGAATGAATCGGGTCTTAAAGAAGTAGCACAAAAAAATAATTTTCAGTTTCAAGAGCCGCCAAGAAGATTGAAATTGCTTGATAAAGAAATTGTTATTTTTCATGAACCAAATCATATAGAACAATTTTTGTCAGAAAATAAAAAGGTAAATATTGTTTTGTATGGCCATACCCATCGCTATGAAAATAATACAAAAAATGGGGTTTTATATTTTAATCCGGGTGAGTCTGCAGGAATGCTAAAAGGAAGCAATGCGATTGGCATTCTTGATCTAATTAATTTAGAAGCTAAAAGAATTTTCTTTTAAAGATTTTAAATAAATATAGAGCAAATACGCTTGCAGGTATCGTCATTAGTAATGGTCTTAAAGGTCTTGTAGAAAAATTTTGCTCTAACAGAAGATTAAAAAAGAAGGTAAATAACGATGGAGCATAGTCCGAATTTGAAACTTCTATTGTTGTAGGTGTTAAGAAAAATATGACAGATAGAAAGAAGAGTTCCGAATAATATTTTTTATTAATTCTTCCAATAATTGAACAAATTAATAATGAACTAAATATATATATAGACCAATACATACTTATCGTAAAAGACTTAGAATTTCTTCTTTAATTAGCTGACTTCTCCATGGTGTGATTTCTTTACATGCAGGTTCTATGCCTTTTTTAAAAACCAACCTCAGAAAATATTTTTGGGCTTTTTTGGAAAAAAATAAAGTGGGGTTGATCTTTTCTCGTCTTGAAATGTCATCTACAGCTTTGTTAAATTTGAGCAATAGATCTGTTTCTTCAGATTTTGTTATCATCCTCTCTAAATCAATATGAGGTGAGGGATTGAATGTTGCTTGCATTAATTTGAAGATTTCCTGATCATGCCATCCTAGTTTAGCTGTACTAATCAGTTTTTCGTTTTGAACCTTGTACAAATGTATTAAATACTCAACATCTAATGCTGCATACTTTAGTTGAGAATCAGTCAAAGGTCTTCGAATCCAATTTGATCTTGTTTCGTTTTTAGTTAAAACAATATCCATTTCTTGTTCTACTAAGCCTTGATATCCAATTGAAAAATCGCCGTCTAAAAGAGAATTTGCTATCTGAGTATCGAAAATGTTTACCAATTCCTTTTTTGTCCAGGCGAAAATAGCTTCTAAATCTTCTTTGCACGAGTGAAATATCTTAGTAACAGATGGAGAAAACAGAAAATCTGCATTAGGCCCAGGATTATCTATTAGGATTGTATCAATGAGATAAGTTTCATCGTCATCATTCACTTGAAGTAAAGCTAATTTCATATTATCTTTAGTTGTCCTTCTGAACTCTGTATCTACCCCCAAATAAGGCTTGATAGAAAGCTCTTTATTTAAGTAAGCCAGATCGTCAATAGAATCTATAAAGGTATACAAATTGCTTAACCTTTATTTTTTTGTAAGTAAACTACATCTGCTATTTCTTTTTCAGGTGTAAATCCCGAAACCACTTTCTTAAGAATATTTCTCAAGGCCTCAACATCTGCATTTTTCTCAGCTTCAGATATAGTATCTAGATACATTTCTAACTTTTCAAGTTCCAAAAATTCTTCTTCAGCCCTAAGTATTTGTTTATGTTCTGTTTTACTAACATTGTTCCCTATGAGCAATTCTTCATAAAGTTTTTCCCCAGGCCTCAGTCCTGTAAAGACAATTTCAATATCACCATCGGGATTTTTTTCATCCTTGATCTCCATTCCGCTGAGATGAATTAATCTTTTTGCCAAGTCATAAATTTTTACTGGCTCGCCCATATCCAAAACAAACACATCACCACCTTCTGCCATTGCACCTGCCTGAATTACAAGCTCAGCAGCTTCTGGAATAGACATGAAATATCTTATTACTTCAGGATGCGTTACGGTGACAGGACCCCCTTTCTTTATTTGTTCTTGAAAGAGTGGAATCGCAGAACCAGAGGAACCTACAACATTACCAAACCTTACCATTGACATTTTCATCCTACTCTTAATGGCTAGAGATTGAATTATTTGTTCAGAAAACCTTTTGGTTGCCCCCATTATGTTAGTTGGTCGTACAGCCTTATCTGTTGAAACGAGAACAAAAGTTTCTACATTTGACTCCTCTGCTGCTTCAGCTGCATGCTTCGTTCCATAAATATTATTTTGTACTGCTTCAAATGGATTTTCTTCAACAATTGATACATGTTTATATGCGGCTGCATGATATAAAGTCTGAACTTTAAAAGCTTCACAAACTTCCTTAATTCTTGCTTTATTTACAACGCTTGCCAATACAGTATAAGTACTTATTTCTGTTCCAAGATTTTCTACTTCCTTTTGTATCGAATATAGAGCGTATTCATTTGAATCTAAGAGAATTATCTTATCAGCTTTATTTTGTGCCACTTGTAATGAGATTTCAGAACCTATCGATCCCCCAGCACCAGTTATCAATACAACTTTATTTTCAATTGATTCTCTCAATAAATCTTCATTTGCTTGCACTTCCAATCTATCTAATAAGTCAAGAACATCCACCTCTTTTAATTCAGAGACAGCTACCTTCCCCTCTGCAAGTGCAGCCAGACCAGGCAAAATCCTAACTTTTATCGAGTGTTGTTCAATTTCTTTTAACAGATTTCTCAAAGTCAATTTAGAAACCGAGGGCATGGCTATTAGAACCTCATCAACTTTTTTCCTATTAATAAAATAATCTAATTTATTTGGATTAAATACCTTCAGATTACCTAAATAAGAACCTTGTAGAGATTTATTTTCATCTAAAAATGCTATTGGCTGCATTTCTCTACTTACTCTAAGAGCACTAGCAAGCTGGATTCCAGCTGAGCCAGCTCCATATATTATTACTTTTTTTTCAGCCTCCCTATCTGAAAATAAAAAGTGGGCAATTAATCTGCTACTCAATATAGCGAATGAAAACGTTATGATTCCAACAAACCAATATCTTATGTCTAGTACATAGCTAAAAGACATACCATTAATGGAACTCCAAAGAAGAATTGATAAAGAATTTACTATGAATATGAAAAAGATGGAGTAAGAAACAGCCCTCAAGAGTATAAAAACCACAGATGTGTCTATATATCTTATTACTGAGCTATAAACGCCCAAGATCCAAAATATGAATGTTGCCAAAAAAGGAATACTTAAAATTCTGATCTGATCAAATAAATGAAATGCAGAAAAAGATTCTTTACTAGCTATTAAAGCAAAATAAAGAGCAAAACTTAAAGAGATGAAGTCTGTGGATAAAACAATAATTTGTTTTAAGCCTCTTGAGGAAGATAGCAAATAGGATTTAAGATTCATTGCTTTTTTAGTGAGATACACCTTCACTTTTGAAAACCTTAAGAAAAGTAAGTCCTATTATATATAAATCAAAACTTAGAGACTTCCTCTCTAAGTACTCTTTCTCGAATTTAATTTTTTCTTGGATAGAAATTTCGTCTCTTCCATTTACTTGTGCCCATCCTGTTACTCCGGGTATCAAAGTATCTATATTTAATTCCTTCCTCAAACCCTGAAGATCAGATTGATTGAATAAACTTGGTCTTGGACCAACAAAACTCATGTGTCCACTGATAATAGATATTAATTGAGGCAACTCATCTAAACTTGTTTTTCTGAGGAACTTACCAACAGATGTCAAATAATTATCAGGGTCATCCAATAAGTGAGTAGCTTTCTGAGGGGTTTCGATAAGCATTGTTCTAAATTTGGGCATTGAAAAAATTACACTATCCTTACCAAACCTGTCGGACCAGAAAATTGCCGGACCTTCAGAACTTAACTTAATCAAAAATATAAGAAATAAAAAAATTGGTGATACACAAATAAAAATAATTAGAGCTAATGATCTTTCTATTGATCTTGACATATTTAGACCATTCCTAATCTTTGTATATGCAACAAAAGATAAATATTATGCTTCAACTTTCAAAAAAGGGTCCCTAAAAGTAAACCAAGGACTTATTAAAAGAACTGAATTATTTATTTCAAATTGATTATGGTTGAGAACAAAATTTGAAAACATAAACCACTCTATTACTGCTTATAAGCTGAAATATCTCCCTTGCAAACTTTCATATAGTTGTTTTTTCCATAGACCTTTTACATCAAATAAGATACCCACATCGGACAAAACTTCTTCCACAACCTTAGTGTGTTTAGATACAAATTGATCATGTGGAACAGCCAATACGACAGCATCATATATTTTTTTTGAAGGGAGATCAGTGAAAGTTATTGAGTCGCTTTTATCAGCAACAGGGTCGCATGTTTCAACCAATATTCCGAAACCTTCCAATTTTGTCTTCAGATCAAAGGCCTTGGAGTTTCGTGTATCTTTTACATTTTCTTTGAATGTCATTCCCATTATCAAAACTCTTTGCTGACCTTTGACAATTTTATTTTGTAATAAATGCTTAACGATTTTCTCTGCAATAAAAGCAGGCATAGAGTCATTTATGCGCCTTCCGGCTAAAATAACTTCGGGATGATATCCTAGCTGATTTGCTTTATGGGTTAAATAATACGGATCCACGCCTATACAGTGACCGCCTACTAAACCTGGCGTAAAACTCAAAAAATTCCATTTAGTCTTTGCAGCTTCAAGAACATCATAGGTTGGAATATCTAAATTATCACAGATCACAGCTAGCTCATTCATCAATGCAATGTTCAAATCTCTTTGGGTATTTTCTATCACTTTTGCTGCTTCAGCGACTCTGATACTTGAAGCTCGATGTAATCCGGCTTGTATAATTGGATTATAAAGATCCTCCAATAGTTTTACTGTCTCTGCACTATCACCAGAAATTACCTTCACAACATCTCCTATGCCACGCTCTGAATCGCCTGGATTTATTCTCTCGGGTGAATATCCAACATTAAAATCAGCCAAGTGAAATAATCCAGAAGCTTGCTCCAAAATTGGAACACAAACTTCCTCCGTAGCCCCCGGGTAAACTGTGGACTCAAATATAACTGTGTCACCTTTAATGAGCGACCTGCCAATGATTTTACAAGCAGATTCAAGTAAATTTAAATCTGGTACGTTTGCACTGTCTACAGGTGTAGGTACTGTTACTATGACAATTTTTTTTTGGTCGAGACATGAACTTTTGTCAGTAAAGCAAAGATTGGTTTGAACTTCTTCAAAATGTTCAAGTTTGCACTCTCCGGAGGGATCTACACCCAGTTTAAAGGAATTAATTTTTTCTTTATTTGTGTCGTATCCTATTACTTTTCCATACTGCGATAGTTGAAGAGCCAAAGGTAGTCCTACATACCCAAGTCCAAAAACAATTATTTGCTTCATAAATCTAAATTACTAATGACTTCAAAACTAACAGTATTCAACATTTAAAATAAACAATTTAGGTCGTGGTACAGATATATTATTCTTTAAGAAACTTCTTTGGGAGACATTTAACTAAAATATATTATCTGCTAATTAACATCCATAAACAAATGTAATTTCATGAAATGTATGATCTTTAGGTTTACGTAAGGAGAAGTTACGAAAAAATTACATGAAAAAAAATTTGGCCAAGCGCATTGGAAAGATTCTTAGCAACAATCTTGTGGGCGCAAAACTAAGTATTGCATTTGGAAATTTATGCTCACTCTTGTATTTATGTTTTGAACGACAGATGCTGTATTTTTTTGCGTAATACATATTCTTGATAAGATGCATTTTAAAATTATATTTCAATTTCCGTTTTTTAATTAAATGATCTCTAAAAAGATATGACTGTTCCATATCTTTCAGCATGGTATCTACTTTTGTAGATTCACCATCATCTCTGCCAAAAAGAGCCAATATATTACTTGAGATCTTACCTCCATGTTTTTCTATATAACGAACGTAAAAGTCCCAATCAGAAATAGGATATAAATCCGGATCGAATAAACCTAGGGCCTTGCTGGCATCAGTATTAAAGACAGATCCTAATGTGCCATTTGTCCACAACCCCCAATACAACTTATCTAATGTAATATCTTTCAAGATAAGCTCTACGTCATTTTCATAATTTTGTAACTTATTTGTAGCAGTATTTTCAAGAGCAGGCACCCCTAACATCTTATGTCCATCCGCTTTATTGAGTATATGAGTCCAATTAGGTAGTAAAATATCGTCATCATTTAATAAACTAAAATACTCTCCTGCAGCTTCTTCAATTAAAAAATTCCAATTCCCAAACATTCCGAGATTTTTTTTCTGAAAAAAAATTTTAATTGGCAAAAATGAAAATTCTTCAAGGATTTTTCTTACAGTTAGTTCGTTACTATGATCATTTTCCGATACTATAATTTCGTAATCAACTTTCCATTTTTGAGCTGCTACAGATTTTAGGCAGTTACGTAAATCTTCTGGTCTTCTAAAAGTGGGTATCAAGATTGATATAAAAAGATGTTTCATGAAGATATGAGTAATTTTGAAAATTTATAAAAAATATAGTTATTATCAGGTGATTAAATACTACTAATAGCATTTATCCATAAGTTAACAACAATCCTTCTTTGAGGCTTATTTTGTTCTTCCATCCTGGCAATTTAGCTGATTTAGTCCAAGGAATCATGACTTCTCTTTTTCTGTATTCACGCTTACCCCAATCAATTTTAAGTTTGACATCAAGTGTTTCTTCAAATATGTAAACTAGTTCTTTCAATGATAAAGGTTGATTTGAAGAGACACCGTAATGCATATGCTTTTCTGTTTGTTCTAAAATTGTATTATAAGAAAGTTCAAATGCCTCGATTACATCATCTATATGAACTAAGTCTATCTTTTGATCACCAGGAGACATTGACAGAGCTGTTCCCGATTTAGCATGATCATTTAGAAGACTTAAGATTTTTTTCCGAGGATCGTTTGCCCCATAGGTGTCAAAAAGCTTAAGAGTTAGAACTTTTATTTCAAAAGTTTGAATATAAAATTCTAAAATTGTCTCAAAAGATTGTTTCGTTGCGGCATATAAATTGACAGGATTGTATTCGGAATCTTCAAAGTGTTGCCAGGATGTTCCCGTATTTATTAAGTATTTGACATTACTAGATGCCATCGCCTCAACAAGATGAGTAGAAAAAATTATATTACTTTCTAAAAGATTTGAGATATTAGAATCGTTATGCTGAGCTAAAAAAAGTGACGCTAAATGAAATACATGAGTCGGTTTGACCTCATGAAAAGTCTGTTTTAGTTTCTGAACAGAACCATCATAAATGTGATTAGTGAAATGCGCTTCATGACTTTTTAAAAAACTTAAATCTGATTCTTGCCTTGAAAGAATATGTACATCAAAGCCATTGTTAATGAAGGATAGGGATAAATTGGAACCTATAAAACCGGAAGCTCCAGTTACTATTATGGTTTTATCTTTCACCACTATAATTTTTAAATGGACTTTTAAATGATTTAAAATCAACAAACTCTTTGTCTCTGTTTGATAATATTGGCTCCTCAACTGGCCAATCTATACCAATAGAATTCCATAAAATTCCAGAATCTTGACTGGGACTATAAACAGTTGAAGTTTTGTATATCAGAGTTGATAGGTCTGATAATGAACAAAAACCATGAGCAATGCCTTTGGGGATATATACCATATTGGCATTTTCGGAATTAAGTGTAAATGTCTCAAATTGTCCATAGGTCTTAGATCCTATTCTTAGATCAACCACTACATCGAAAACAGAACCTTCTGAACAGTAAACAACCTTAACATGGTCTTCAGGAGGTATTTGAAAGTGAAGGCCTCTAATTACTCCTTTTATAGACTTTGAGTAGTACTCTTCAACAAAGCTACTTTCTAAACCTGCGTCTATAAAAGCTTTGTTATGGAAAACTTTTACAAAAGATCCTCTTTCGTCTTTGAAAATTTTTGGTGTAATTTCAAAACAACCTTCAATTTGGGATTCATTTATCTCAAACATATTGTGAAACAAACTCATCAATCGTGTTATGAAATCGAGAGAACATTGCTTCTGTAAGGCCATGATGCAGAGGAAGTAAAACTCCTCTTTGCATAACCGCATCAGCATTTGGATAGCCTTCGCCTCTAACGCGTTTTTCAACACCAGATGTCATTGGTTGTCTGAGGACGTTTCCTGTAAAGACAACTCTGGTTTGAATATTTCTTTCCTCTAAATAAATTTGAAACTCTCTTCTTGTAAAAGGAGCATTTTCTTTTATTAGAATTGGAAATGCTAACCAGGCGGTAAAAAAATCAGATGATTGAATAGGATTTGAGAAGAATTGATCGTACTTTGCAAAAAATTCGCATTGTCTTTTAAAGTTATCCTGCCTTGTAGAAATATTTTGATCTAATTTTTCGAGTTGGGCCAAGCCAAATGAAGCTCCTAACTCATTTCCTTCTAGATTATAGCCCACAGTTTCAAATACAAATTTCGCATCATACTCAATTCCATCTAGTTCTACATTGAATCTATTGTCAATAGATTCACTCTTTTCATCAAATAATGAAGAGCTCCTTCCCCAGGATCTGAGTAGTTTTGCTTTTTCCATAACCTTATCATCATTTATAGCGAGAGCACCCCCATTTCCAGCGCAATTGATAATATGAGAACCGTAAAAGCTTGTTATAGACATATCAGTATAAAAACCTGAAGACTTTCCATTTATTGTAGCACCAAGGGTATCTGCAGAATCTTCAATAACAACTAAATTATATTTATCTGCAATACTTCTTATTGTTGGCCAATCACAAAGATTTCCCATTAAATTTGGTGCAAGTATAGCTACAGTTTTATCAGATATAAGTTCTTCAATTTGTGCACAATCCATATTGTAAGTTAAAGGCTCTACATCAGTAAAAACAGGTACAAGATTATTTTTTATTAAACATCCTATTGATGTTGAGAAGGTTAAAGCCGGCGTGATGACCTCAGAACCTCGGGGAAAGTTGAAAGACTCTACTCCAATAAATAGTGCTGATGAACCGGAATTAACATAAAGACAGTGTTTTTTGTTAAATAAATCTCCTATTTTAGATTCAAATTTTCTTGAGTAATTACCCATCTGAGTTGATTCAGAGAGACATTTTACAACTGCGTCTATCTCCTCTTGACCGTAGACAGTTTTAGCATATGAAATTTGTTCAAATTCTTTCAAAGTAAGCTCCTTAAACTTTAAGTTTTAATAAATTTATCTATTTGTGACAGGCAAAGCTCTCTTGCAGAGTAATTATTTATCCAGTCTTTATGCCATGAAATGGTATGATTTAATGCAGTATCTAAGCTCCATTTAGGCTTCCATCCAAGTCTTGCGCAAGCCTTAGAAATATCTAATTTCAGAAGGTTAGCCTCATGTGGATTAGCATTTGAATCATTAACCCAAGAAGCGCCATCCCCCCATTTAAGGGTCATTTCATTAAGCACCCACTCAACAGACTTTGAATCATCTTCTTTTGGACCGAAATTCCAAGCCTCAGAGAAATTGCGATCATTGTATAACTTTTCCGCCAACAATAAATAACCATTAACGGGTTCAAGAACATGTTGCCAAGGTCTAGTAGCTTTAGGATTTCTTATAACAACGGGATTTTTATCTTGAAAGGCTAAAAGTATATCGGGGATAAGTCTATCATTTGACCAATCTCCTCCACCAATAACATTTCCTGCTCTTGCTGAAGCTAAAGCTATTTTTGATTCACTAAAATATGATTTAGTAAAAGCTCTTGTTACTAACTCTGAACATGCTTTACTGCTACTGTAGGGGTCATGACCTCCCATGGGCTCATCCTCTCTATAAGCCCAAAACCATTCTTTATTCTCGTAACATTTATCGGTTGTAACATTAACAACAGCTTTAACGCTATCGAACCGACGTGTAATATCTAGTAGATTAACCGTGCCCATAACATTTGTAGAAAAGGTTTCAACTGGGTCTTTATAAGATTGTCTGACTAGGGGCTGAGCAGCCATGTGAATGACTATTTCAGGTTTGAATGAAGATATAGCATCATTCAGGCAGCTCATATCACGTATATCTGCAAATGTATTTTTTATATTTTCACCCACATTGGCTTCTTCAAATAGATTTGGAGATGAGGATGGTTCTAATGAATAACCTGCTATATCCGCACCCATAGACTCCAACCACAAACACATCCAGCTTCCCTTAAAGCCAGTATGTCCGGTAATAAATACCTTTTTGTCTTTCCAAAATTCCGAGTTAATCATGTTGACTGCTACCACACTTTCCATGGGGCATTTCTTTTCTTCCATAAATCCTCAAGAAGTAATTTATCTCTCAAAGTATCCATTGGTTGCCAAAATCCGTCATGTTCAAATGCCATTAACTCGCCATCATTAGCTAAAGACTTGAGCGGATATTGCTCCCAAATAGTATCAAGGTTTTCAATCTTATTTAGAACTTTAGGCGATAATACAAAGAAACCACCATTTATCATTCCACCATCTCCTTTTGGTTTTTCCATAAAACTATTAACGGAAGTACCGTCTATTTCTAGAGCACCAAATCTTCCTGGAGGAAAAACTGAAGTAACTGTGGCAAGCTTTCCATGTTTCTCATGAAATTCTATTGACGAGGATATATCTACATCACTCAAACCGTCCCCATATGTCAAACAAAAGGATTTTTCATCTTGAATATATTTAGAGACAGCGAGCAATCGTCCTCCAGTTTGAGCTTGCTCGCCAGTGTCAACTAAAGTGACTTTCCAAGGTTCCGCTCTTCCATCATGAACTTCCATTCGGTTTTCATCCATATGAAATGTGATATCAGATTGATGAAGAAAGTAGTTAGCAAAATACTCTTTTATTACGTACCCTTTGTAACCGCAACAGATAATAAATTCATTAACTCCATGTTTCGAGTATATTTTCATGATGTGCCAAAGTAGTGGTTTACCTCCAATCTCTATCATGGGCTTAGGTTTTAAATCAGTCTCTTCACTGATACGCGTTCCAAAACCGCCTGCCAAAATTACTGCTTTCATTTTAATCCCTCAAGTTAATATTTACGATGGCGATATTCATGATTAGAACGATCATTATATTCTATTCTCTTATTATTTAAGTTTATCGATATGCAACATGTTTTTGATTGCAAGTTTCATATATTACTGTGACTCTTTTTTTTAAAAAGTTGCTTGTTGGTTCGAATACTCTCAGAAAAATTTTTTGTACTTTTCGTAGTCAATATTGCTGACAAGAAAATTAATGTTGGTGCGCTCAGAGAAAAGAGAGAGAAACTAATTAGAAAAAAGAAAAACTTTCTAAAATTTTTAAAAATTAAAATGAAAGGTCCGTACCATATCATCAAGTAATAAAAACCCAGGTGAAGAGGATACTTTGCATTTGCAGTTGATGCTGAGTTATAAGCTGCATCATTTGCATATGATAACCAACCATAAAGATCTGGTACAACAAATCCAACCCCAAGGGGAAGGAAAAGGTTATCATTTAGTACTCCTAAAACAGTAAAGAATTCTGCCACTATATTTCCCGCACTAGTGAAAAAAAAGATACTTGCATTATCTACTACACCAGAAGAAATGATCTCTATGATAGAGCTAAAAGAAGAAAATAATGAATAAATTTTGTGATTCATCATATCGTCAAATTCAAGGGATAAAAAATTAACCAATATGACAAGGGCTGTAAAAGATAATATCCTAGAAAGACGTACTTTTCTTAACTCCAATAACAAAACTAAAGACAAAATAACTAATAACTTTGCAGATGGTTGCAAAAACCCCAACGCAAGAAATAATAAGATGAAAAGGGTATAAAATAAAAAAACTCTATTCTGAAATACAAGGTAAAGTATAGGAAGCAACAGGATTGAGGGAGGAATTGCTGCGTAGATACTGCCCCCATAATTAAACTCTATGCCTAAAACATTGAATGCCAAAATGGCAAACAAAGAGATACCAAATATTGTATTTGCTGTTAAAAGGATTACTTCTTTTATTTTTGTGTGATTAAAAGTAAGTGCTACCGTTAGAAAGACGATAAACATAAAGAACTTTTTAAATTCACTGTATATAAAATAATAATCACTCAAAATAAATGAAACTGCAGTGAATAAGGCAGGAATCGATATGGCAATAATTAAAAACTTTAAATCAGTCTTCCAGAAACTCCATCGAGTGATCACAAGAAATATTGATAAGATTAACGAAGTTAAAGAGCTAGTTAAATAAGCACCCTCGTTGCTTGTTGCATCTGGAGTTATAACTCCTTGTAGGGAACCTGAAAGATAACCACAAATAATAGCCAAACCAAGAAAACTGTACTTAAAACCAAAAAAGAAAAAGGCACTTATTAACACCAGAACATTAAACACATCAATCAATAACGAAGAACCGAACGCTTGAATAGACCAGAACAAAATGCCTGTAAATATTGCCAATAAATTTGCAACGGAATACCAAGATAGAGTAAATGGTCTTAATTTGTCCTGAACTATTCTATGGGTCGACATATAATTCTCTCCAAACTTTGTAGGGCCAAAACCAATTATTCCACAAAAGTTGCACAAAACCTTGTGAAATGACAATACCCAATATACCCCAACCTTGCATTACGAAGACTGTTGAAAGTGATACGATTAAGACTGCAGAGATTATTGCCGCAGGTAGAAAAGGTATAATATTACTGGCTGATATGTATTGTGCTGCAATCGTGTGATTCAATTCAAGTAACGCTATTACACTGAATATAAAAAATAACTTCGTAAAGATTAAGCCTTCGAACTGGGTGCCAACAAAAACTCCTGTGAACTCAAATCCAATTAATAAAAACAAAGCACTAAGGGCAATAAAATAACTATAAGACCAGTTAACAGCTGCAAATCTCCGAAGTGCCTTCACATCTTTTTCTATCTTCAAACTCACAAGTGACTTCATTCCAACTTGCCATGGCATAGATGAAGCTGCAATGATGATAGTAGATATTTGAATTAACAGCCCAAAGATTCCTGCTGCCTCCAAACCTTCAAAGGACCCTAACAACAAGACTCCAAACCTCAAAATAAAAAACGTACAAAACCCCACAAGACCTATACGCCATGCGTTGTGCCAAATAAATCGCAATACTGGTTCTTCTATTTGATGGACATCTAAATCTGGTTTTGGAAAAAATTTTGTATAGGCATAAAATTTATAAATGAATCCAATTAAATTCCCCAGCAAATTTGCAATCAATAAGCCTATAATTCCATATCCTATATTTATTAAAAATAATCCACAAAAAAGAAATATTAATCTAGAACTTAGAATTGATATTTGATTATGATGGGTTAACCCTGCTCCAATAAGACTAGCAGCAATCCATTGGCCAAAAAATTGTATAGCTATTGCTAAGGAAGCTAGTATAAATATCAAAATAATTTGATCATCATTCAACTCTGTTATGTCTACATAACTCAGATATGTAAGCCCTCCTAGTAACATAAAAATAAAAGATGCAATGCCAATTACCAAATAGATAAGTGCCATTCGCTTAATTATGTGCTTAACCAGACTATAGTTTGGCTGATTACTTTCTGGGCTTATCCAGCCAACTGCTTTAAGGTTTTTAACGCCAGAAAAAGCCTGTGCTATAGCACGAGAAAATGAATTAGTGAAACCCATATCTAAGAGAAATATACCAGACTGGAAGCTCACAATAATGTACCAAAGCCCCAGAGTTTCCGGAGAAAACGAAAATACAATTATAGGCAGTATCATCACGCTAGCGCCATGCTGAAAAAATTGCGCAGCAACCGCTAGAAACGTATGCGATCTATGAATTTCAGATTTGGTTGGTAGCATAAAAGACGTTTCCTCTCAGAAATTAAAAAAGTTCATAATTTCAAGAAGATTTTCTTCTTTTCTTTTTCGAATTAAGTCCTCAATGATATTTTTTGGATCTCCAAGACGTTCAGACAAGTCATTTATCACTAGCGGACCAATTAACTCAAGGGCCATATCTGAAGAATGTGGCATCAAACAATAACATCCGAGCCTAACGGCATCAACCACACTTCCGCTGGCTAGTAGATTATATTTTTCATTTGGACAAAAAATAATACCATAGCATTTATGACGACTTAGAAATTCTCTTTCAGAAGCCGAGGAATAATCTTCTTCCTGCACCTCAAAATCATCACAGTAAGGTTGTAATTTTGAAATTTCCTCAAAATTAGAATATTTTCCAAAAACACGAATTTTTGTTTGATCATTTTTTTTTAATTCTGAAAAAAAATCTTCTGCTCCAATTAACTTCTGAGGTCTAAGAAATCCTAATAAATTCAACACTCCGTCACTTGAAAAGTGAAAAGATGGATCAATATCAGGAAGAGGATGCGTTACCACATGCAACAAGTATTCAGGATACAGTCTTTGTTTGATAATAGCAGTCCGCATAACGTTTGACATCACGGCTACTTTAAAATTTCGAAGCCTATATAAAAGAAATATGTAATGAAGGAATTTACTCCCAATTCCCTCACGTGTATAAATCCTATTAAACTCACTGTGTACAAGAATATTAACCCTATCAGGGGATGCAAATATAGAAATAATTAAATGCCAAATTGGAGTACTTCCGGTGATAAAAATATCCTTTCGTCTGGAAATAAAAATAGCCAACAAGTAAAACCATGAAGAATATTTTAAAAAACTCCCTCTACCAAGGTATAAATGTTTTTTTGAACATTCGGGGTGGACTCGGTGCCAATCAATAGCATTTTTTGTAGCACAAACTTGGGATACCAGAACATGGCATGACAGGTATAACGATGTCAAAAAATTCGAATGGGCAGTTGAACCTAATAAATCAATAAAAACAAACTGAGGTTTTTCTTTATTAATCATGATATAACTTTTCTAAATACGCTTGCTCATATTTCCAAGAGTATGCAGCTTGTTCAACTAAAATTGATTTCTTAATTTTCTCATGATTTTCCAGACAAGAATCCAGCGCTCTATCAATATCCTCCAAATTAGAAGGCTCAAATAAAATCTGTGGATACCCTATTTTTTTGGCGAATGAAGAAAAGTCACCTCTATCACTTGCGACGAAAGGGAGACAACCAGCGATGATATTGAATAAGATTCCAGATTGAGAAATATTAAGATAAGGTAGCACGAATATTGCTTTTTCAGACGAAAATATTTTATTAAATTCATCTTCACTTAGGAAATCATCAACAACTTCGCAACTATATTCAGCACGAATTTTTTCTTCATGCAGAGACTTTTGCCATCCACCATATATATGGAAAGATTCCCTCCCTTTCCGAAGCTCCGCCAAATTTATAAAACTTGAGATGCCTTTATATGGTTTCACATTGCCCACAAACACACATTCAGTCGGCATAATGGGAGATGGGTCACTAGTTTTCAATGTTAGACCATGTTGCAAGAAAAAACGATTATTATTCAGATTTTCCGAATTGTTGTATGCATAATCACTCAGAAGCACAAGCTTTTTGGATCTGACGCTTAGTCGATGCTCATATATATGTTTACCTTCTTTATGTCCATGAGGAGTTATATTGTGAAGAGAAAAAATCAGTCTTTTACCAAATAATATAGGTAGCATGACACTATCAAAAAGAGGAATAATAGACCAATTAAAGTGTACGTATCGATAGCGTTGCTTTCCTTTGAATACTATAAATAAAAGAAGAAGGTAATTAACTAACCCTTTTATGCGCCACGCAACAGAACTGGAAATTGAAAACTCGTGACAATTTATTCTTGAATCTAAGGCATCAAGCTGCTCCGAACTGTATTTCGTCTTCGAATAAAAAAAATCAATATCAACCACTTCAATAATGGCATTCATAAAGCAACGATCATACGGTAAACCGAATGAACCCGGATCTATAAAAGCAATTTTTGGTTTTTCCATAGTTACAACTTATTTAAAAAGGAAAACTTTAATAAAAACTTCTGTTATTTTATTTTGAATTCTGTGTTCTTTCATATGTAAAATCCTAAGCACTCAATTTTTTGATACAACATAAATTTTATTTAATTTGAGCCTATTTGTAGTTTGAGTATTTGGTTGCTGAGAATGTCCATCAATAACTGTTTTGTTCTTATCAAGAGGCTTCACTAGACCAATAAAATTTAAGCCTTAATTTCGTTAGTAAGAAGATTAGAAACCTCAAACAAATTCTTAACTATCTCATAATCTGGATTTTGAATTTTAGTTACTGCATGACCCGATTCAACCAAAAATGCTCTCCCAATTCCTGAATTTTTCCCGGCATGAATATCTGTTAGTTTATCGCCAATGACAATAGAACTTTTCATATCAATGCCGTAAAGATCTTTAGCCTTCAAGAACATGCCAGGCAAGGGTTTTCGAAAGTTACACTTAGCAGTATATTCTTGCACGATGCCATCTGGGTGATGCGGACAGAAAAGAATATCCCTAAACTTGATACCGTAGCGAACTAAATCAGCAGTCATCCAGCTCATGAGTCTCTCGAAGTCATTCACAGAATACAAGCCTTTTGCAATTCCAGCCTGATTAGTAATGACTATAAGTTCAAAACCACAATCTAACAATGCTTTCAGACCCTTTACACAATTTTTGGTATATTCGAAATCTTCAATGCGGTGGAGGTAACCCACTTCCTTATTTATGACTCCGTCACGATCAAGAAATGCGACTTTCATTTAAAATATTCACATGCTAAATGGTAGTCTTTTGGAATGCCTATATCGATAAAGACCCCCTCGAAGACAAATACTTTTGCCTGTCCAAAACACCTTGGAATAAAGACCTCTTCAAATGAAAAAACATCTTCTTCTATTTGATTCAGAGATGATTTAGAGATCAAATAAGTTCCACTATTTATTACTGCTGGTCCAGAAATGCCTTTTTCAGTTATGCCTGTGAGCACGTGATCATCATCAAAGTAGAGTGATCCATAGCGCTCAGCACTTTCAGTACCAACTCCAGCAATTACAAATTCATTATTCTTCATTTCTTTAAAAAATTTTGCATAATCCAAACTTGAATAAGTATCACCATTTAGGGCAATAAAACTATTCTCAGAAACGGAATTGGTTGCTAATTTTAAGGCTCCTCCTGTACCCAGTGGTATGTTTTCGGTTACGAAAACCAATTCACAATTAACAGGAGAATCTTCTTTGATCTGTTTTATTATTTGAGCCGATTGATAGTGGAGCGAAAATATAATTCTTTTACATCCAGCTGCTTCTAATTTTTTAAGCAAGATATAAACAAAAGGTACGCCTCCTACTGGCATCATAGATTTGGGAGTTCCATTACTGACAGAGCTGAGACGAGTTCCAAACCCCCCCATTAAGACAACTGCTTCAAACATTTGGCTTTTCTTCGGGAAAAATTCTCTGTTCAACTAAACCACAAATAATATGAGCCATTACGATATGACACTCTTGAATGTGAGGTGTCGATATCGACGGTGCAACTAAAGCAATATCAACAAGTGAAGATAAAATTCCCCCTTCCCCACAGAAAGCCATGGTTGTCATACCTTGTTTTTTAGCCTCGCTTACTGCCTCAATAATATTTTCTGAGTTACCGGATGTACTTATTCCTATAAAAACATCACCAGAATTCCCTTGTGCTTGAACTTGACGAGAAAATAAACTTTTAAATCCATAGTCATTTCCTATAGCAGTCAACATGCTAGTATCTGTAGTAAGAGCTATCGCAGGTAGACCAGGTCGGTCATAAAAAAATCTACTTACAAATTCTGCAGCAATGTGTTGTGCATCAGCAGCACTACCTCCATTCCCTGCTATGAGAATCTTATTTCCGTTTCTATAAATACTTTCAACTTTTTCTGCTGCGATTTTTATACTTTCAATTAAAGCTTCATCTTCATTTAATTTTTTCTTTACATCCAAGCTAGCGGACAAATAATTTTTTATATATTCTAAATTCTCCATGACATTACCCCCCCAGAAGTAAATTCAAAATTAACAACTTGACCATTTTGAGTCTCTAATGCGTTTATAACAGAGTACTTTTTCTCAGGCTCAGTAAAAATCATAACAAATCCGCCGCCGCCAGCACCTGAGACTTTCATTGAAATTGCACCAGCTGAGGTGATTACTTTCTCTAAGTTTCTTATTTGATCATTGGATATTGAAGCAGAGGTTGCTTTCTTTGCTTCCCATCCAGCTTTGAGCTCAACAGCCATATCAGATATAGATCCTCTCAATAAGAATGCTTTTAAATTATAGGCTGATTTTTTGATTTCGTGCATTGCCTCTAAAGGCTTGCCTCCT
>Ga0163109_10001342_pt1 | contig 19522 bp, 13 predicted proteins | sample CRUFie1St13metaG_FD_108704 | JGI IMG/M metagenome (GOLD analysis project Ga0163109, IMG submission 108704) | Marine microbial communities from the Costa Rica Dome - CRUD Field 142mm St13 metaG | ecosystem: Environmental > Aquatic > Marine > Oceanic > Photic zone | place: Costa Rica: the Eastern... | reverse complement strand
GGCTGGACCAAAACCAGCTGCCTTACCACTTGGCTACACCCCAATAAAATTTATGTACACAAATATTATAATCTGAGTTTGTTATTGTCAAACTTTTTTTTGAAAATAAAAAGATGCTATAGTGTAAATGTCTTAATATATATGTATGCTGAAGCAATTTAACACTAATCTTAGTATTGGATTATCCTCAAAAGAAGTCTCTAAACGACTTAAACAATTTGGCTTAAACTCTGTTGAAAAAAAAGCAAAAACTTCTGTCTTAACGATTTTACTTCGGCAGTTTTCCTCATTGCTTGTAATTATCTTACTTGTGGCAGCACTTATCTCTTTTGTTGTTGGTCATAAAATAGATGCTCTAGCAATTTTGGCAATTACTTTAATCAATGCTGTTATTGGCTTTGTTCAAGAGTATAAGGCTGATAATGCTGTAAAGGCTCTTAAGAAAATGCTGTTACCATCTTGTAAAGTTATTCGTAATGGTCGAGCTGAGGTAATAGATGCTAAATATTTAGTTCCAGGAGATGTTGTTGTTTTAGATGCTGGAGATAAGGTGCCAGCAGATATTTATTTAAAAGAGACCTTTAGTTTGTATTTAGACGAAGCTATTTTGACAGGTGAGAGCTTGCCTGTAAATAAAAACCTACAAGAATCGCATGAGGAAAATCTGGTTGCTTTTAAAGGTACATTAGTTACTCAAGGCCGTGCTACTGGTATTGTGTATGCAACTGGTTACCAAACCGAGTTTGGTAAGATAATAAATATGCTAAGTGAAACACAAGAAGGTGCTAGCCCTTTAACTTTAGAACTAGAAAAGCTCGGTAAAAACTTGGTTTGGCTTGTTGTAGTTCTTTCAGTACTAATTGGGATTTTATTTTATATTCGTGGCAATGCCGTCGTTGATATATTTATGACAGTTGTTTCTCTTGGAGTTTCTGCAATCCCAGAAGGGTTGCCAATTGTAATAACATTAACATTGGCCTTAGGGGTACAGGTTTTAGCCTCAAAAAATGCAATTGTAAGAAAGCTCAATTCTATAGAAACACTTGGTGCAACTACAGTTATATGTACCGATAAAACAGGTACTCTTACAAAAAACGAAATGACTGTGAAAAAGATCTTTCTTGACAATCAAGAATACGACATTGCTGGATCTGGTTATAACACAACACCAAAATTAAAGTGTGAATCTCCTTCTTTAAAAGCTTTTTTAAATATTTGCTTTAATTGTAATCATGCACAAATAACACAAGATAATTCTTTTGGAGATCCAACAGAATTAGCATTGAAAGTTTTGGGAGCTAAGTCTGATTTGGTCGATGAATTAGAAATAAAAAATGAAAACGTGTTCACTTCTGAAAGGAAATCTATGTCTACCCTCCACACAGTTAATAGTGAGTCTGTAATGTATACTAAAGGTGCTTGTGAGATGGTTTTAGATATGTGTTCACACATTCAAATTAATGGCGAAATATCTAAACTCACAAAAGAGATCCGAAAGCAGATAGAGAGACAAACTCACATTTACTCTGCCAATGCATTACGTGTGCTTGCACTAGCTTATAAAAAACAAAAATCAATGTCTGAAAATGATTTAATTTTTGTCGGACTTGTAGCAATGATAGATCCACCTCGTGAAACTGTTTCTGAATCTATTAAATTAGTCTCACAAGCTAATATAGATGTGAAAATAATTACTGGTGATAATCCAATCACTGCTCAAGCAATTGCGGAAGAAATCGGTTTTAAAAATACAAATATGCTCACTGGAGCTGATATTGCTCAAATGAACGATCAACAATTACTAGAAGCTCTAAAGAACACAGCTATTTTTGCGCGTACAAATCCAAAAGATAAATATAGAATTGTTAAGATACTTCAAGAGTCAGGTGAAATTGTTGCCGTAAGTGGTGATGGCGTTAACGATGCTCCAGCTTTAAAACAAGCAAATGTAGGTGTAGCTATGGGTATTAAAGGAACTGAGGCTACAAAAGAAGTGGCCGATATTGTGCTTGAAGATGATAATTTCTCAACCATAGTAAATACAATTGCGGAAGGGCGCCGGATTTATGCTAATATAGTCAGCTTTATTAAATATATGCTCGGTGTGAATTTTTGTACTATTGCCTCAGTAACGGCTTTAACTCTAATGGGTCGAATAATGCCAATCTTGCCTCTGCAAGTTCTTTTTATTAATGTTGCAACAGATGCTCTTCCAGCCTTGGCACTTGGGCAAAGTAAACCGAGTACAAATTTAATGTTAAATCCCCCTCGCGAAACTAATAAATCTCTTTTATCACAATTTGGTACTTTTATAGCTGTAGCTTTTATTATACAAAGTATTTGTAATGTGGTTGCATTTGAATCTGCAACCTGGTTTTTCGACGGTTCTATAGAACTATCGCGTACTCTTTTATTTACCCAAATAGTTTTATTTGAGCTTGTGTTTGTTTTTGTTTGTAAGGCTGGTGATTTTAATCTAAAAACAGTCTTTAATGATAAATGGATTAATCTTTCAGTAATAGCATCTTTAGGATTATTAATGGCTGTGTTGTATTTACCAGTATTCAACTCAGTGTTTAATACGGTTGCACTTAATACTCAGCATTGGCTTTATTTAGTGCCACTTAGTTTGCCTGCATTATTTGTTCCATCGATTGTGAAACTAATTAAAAAGACTAGTTAGTAGACTAGTCTTTTTGTAGTGAATTTATTGTTGTGTCTGTTAATTTTTGCTGTCTTGATAATACTGGATTGTATGCTCCGTAATACATTCTTATGAGTTCTTTAGTGTTTAACCTTCGAACTTTTAATCCACAATTTTCTAATCCCCCCATAACTGTGCCTACTCTTGAATTAAGGTTGTTTGAAAGCTTTTCAAAATTCTTTTTACGGCTTAAATAATCTGACTTACCTTCTTGTTGCTTCATTCGTTCTAAAAACTTAGTAAAAACATTAGTCTTTTTGGCAAGTGCACTTTCGTAAGGAACAACAACGTAGAATTTTTTATCCATAATATCTACATACTCTAAAAGCCTTCTTATGTATTCGGCATACTCTAAAGTTTGTCTTTTTAGAAGTGGGTTTGCTTGTTGTTCTCCTTTTTTATGAATTTCTTCTATATAATGATCTAAATCAATTTTTTTTGATTGAATAATAATCTGTACAGGAAACTCTAAAGTATTCAAAAACGATTGATAACTGGCAATTATTGATTGTTGCTCTTGCTCTGATTTTAGAGAAAAATTAATACTATTTACCTCTAAAACTGCTCGTACAGCTCCGTTTTTAAGAATTGTTGTGTCTGATTGAATTTCAGCAATTCTAATATGAGATTGAGTTGCAACTGCAGGATTAGTGTTGGCTTTTTTTACCTTCGATGCCTTTTTGTTTTTTTCTATTTGGTTCATATTATTTATCTAATAGTTCTGATAAATCGTCGATATTATCTTGGCTGATAGTTTTTGTTTCGACTTTTTGTTTATCGTTTTCTGATTTTATTATAACAGGTTTTTCAGAAAACTTAGGTTTGTATGTTAAGTTGTTTCTATGAAAAAACCTAACTCGTGGTTTAAATAAAAACTCAACTAAATACAATATAAATACTGTGAAATTCATATTAAATACCTTTAAAAATGCAAAGGCTAAAGTGAGAATTCCGAGTATTGCTACCACTGGTAACCAGACAAAAATTTTGTAAATTGGGAACAAAATTAGATACATAGAATACGTAATACCACCACCAATTATCATTATAATTAATTGCTTAAATGTAATTGGACCAATAATAGTATCTTCTCTTTGTACGTCTTGAGGTACCTGAAAGCGCATGGGGAGTGTTTATATGACTATATTATAGCAAAATTTAGCATTCTAATCTAGTTGCTTTTTAGTGTGTTTGTTTGTTAAATTATGCATAATTAAATTTATTTCCTTATGAAATTATCCAATATTAGAAACTTTTGTATTATTGCCCACATTGACCATGGTAAATCTACCTTGGCAGATAGAATGCTCGAAATTACACAGACCCTCAACAAACACCAAATGAAACATGCCCAAATGTTGGATACTATGGATATAGAACAAGAACGTGGTATTACCATTAAATTACAGCCTGTTCGTATGGAACACGTTTATAATGGTGAATCTTATGTTTTCAATCTGATCGATACTCCTGGACACGTAGACTTTTCATATGAAGTCTCGCGTTCTCTAGCAGCCTGCGAGGGTGCAATTTTAGTTGTGGATGCATCTCAAGGTATTGAGGCGCAAACTCTTGCTAATACTTATATGGCACTTGAGCATGATCTAGAAATTATTCCTGTGCTTAATAAAATTGATTTGCCCGCGGCAGACCCAGAAAGAGTGGGAAAAGAAATATCTAACTTACTTGGATGCGATCCAGACTCTATTTTAAAAATTTCTGCAAAAAATGGTACTAATGTTGATGAACTATTAGACCAAATTGTAGAACTTATCCCAGAACCTAAACCATCCCCAACTGATGAAACAAAAGCACTTATTTTCGACTCTGTTTACGATCCCTATAAAGGTGTAGTGGTTTATGTCCGTAATATGGAAGGTTCTGTAAAAAAACGAGATAAACTCACACTTCTCAATACTAAGAATACGTTCGAGGCACTCGAAGTTGGTTATTTTAAACCAGGTTACTTTCCAACTGACGAAATTAAAGAAGGTGAAGTTGGTTATATTGTTACTGGTTTTAAATCTGTAGGTGAAGCCCGTGTTGGTGATACAGTATGGCAATCTAAATCAAATAAAGAAGCTAACTCAGTCGACCCGCTACCTGGTTATAAAAAGGCAAAACCATTTGTTTTTGCTTCTGTATTTTGTAGTGAAGGATCCGATTATCCTCTTCTTCGTACAGCACTAGACAAACTTAGTCTAAATGACAGTGCCGTGACCTTTGAGCCAGAACAATCAACAGCGCTTGGTAATGGTTTTAGATGTGGATTTTTGGGACTTTTACACTTAGATATTGTACAAGAAAGATTAGAACGTGAATTCGATTTGGACCTTGTTATTACTGCCCCATCGGTAAGTTATAAAGTGATGATGACAAATGGCGACTACATAGATATTTCTAACCCATCAGAACTACCAGACTTGGCTCAAGTGGAACATATTGAAGAACCTTGGGTAAAGACAGAAATTTTAGTACCAGCTGAGCACATAGGTGCAATTATGAAACTTTGCCAAGAAAAACGTGGTGTGCATGTCAACATGCAGTATTTAAACGAAGATCGTGTAATGATTGTTCATGAGATGCCGCTCGCATCTATTGTGGTGGATTTCTATGATGATCTAAAAACGGTAACAAGTGGTTACGCTTCTTTAAGTTATGAATTTATGGAATTTAGAGCTGGCGATCTTGTTAAACTCGATATGTTTATTGCTGGCGATACAGTCGATGCACTCTCTTTAATGACGCACAGAAGCGAGGCATATTATATTGGTTCTAAACTTTGTAAAAGACTTAAAAAATCTATCCCTCGTGCTCAATTCGAAATTGCAGTACAAGCGGGTATTGGATCGAGAATTATTGCTCGTGAAACAATTCCAGCTCTTAGAAAAGATGTAACGGCAAAACTATACGGTGGTGATCGAACACGTAAAGATAAGCTTTTAAAGAAACAAAAAGCTGGTAAGAAACGAATGAAACAAGTAGGTAAAGTTACTATTCCACAAGAGGCATTCTTAGCTATCCTACAAAAGGATAACGATAACTAAATATACTCTTCGAACATTTTAGCAGGTAGTTCTTCATACTCTCCTGCTTTTAATTCGCCTAAGCTAAATTTGTCGAACTCTGTTCGAACAAGTCTATGTACTCTCAAATCTACTTTGTAGCACATTTGCCGGATTTGTCTGTTTTTACCTTCTGTTAAAACAATACTAAACTTTCTATTTGTAAGCTTTGTTACTTCGGCTTTCCTTGTTCTGTATCCATTAATTATCATTCCCCTTTCTAAATCCTCGATATGAGCGTCTGAGAATGGTTTATCTACTGTAACTACATAAGTTTTTTGCTTTTGATACTTTGGATTAGTAAGCTTTTCTACAATCCGACCATCGTTTGAAAGTAGTAACAATCCTTCTGACTCCTTATCTAGTCGACCTACGTATGTACAATTTTTAAGTTTTGGGTTTTGTTCAATAAAATCTGCCATTGTAAAATTACCTGGAGATTTTTTCATTGTGCACTCAAGTCCCTTTGGTTTGTGTAACAGGAAGTACTTATATTGTTCTGACTCTATTAAATTATTGTCGTACTCTACAAAATCTACATCTGGATTTATTTGTGTAGCTAAATTCGTTACTACTTTACCATTTACTTTAATTTTACCATCTACAATGTACTGTTCTACTTTTCTTCTAGAGCCAAGTCCTGTGAGGCTTAGGTATTTATTGATTCTCAATTGGAATGATTATTTATTTATACTATAATTTATATGTTTTTTAATCATATTACAAGATGTTAGTTTCAAAAAAACCAAAAACTTATCCAGCTAGTTACAGTTTAATTTGGTCTATGTTTTTTGGATTGCTATTTTTAGCATTTGGTATTGGCTTTATGCTGTTTCCATATGGTCTCGATTTATTTAATATAGATATCCCATCGGTTTCTCTGTACGAGTTTGCAATTCTTGCGCTTGCGACCCAAAGACTTACTAGGCTATTTGTTTACGATTCCATAATGCAATTTGTAAGGGATTTATTCTTAGACCTTAAAGAAGTTGAGGAAAATGGCGAAATCTTTATAGAAAGACACAAACCCACAACACATGTAAGACGCCTAATGTACGAACTACTCGCGTGTCCGTGGTGTACCAGTGTTTGGATGTCTTTATTTGTATTTGGTAGTTTCTTTGTATTCCCAATTCTAAATTTATTGTGGTTGTTGTTGGCTGGTAGTGCTGTGGCAACTTTTGTACAAATTTCCATAAACAAGATTGGTTGGCAAGCTGAAAAAGCAAAAAAAGAGTGTTTAAACTCTTAATTTCTTGACGAGTTAAACTAAAAAGGGTTAATTTTAAGAAAAATTTAATCCTTTTTTTAAATGTCGTCTAAAATGCTAATTCTTGAACAAACTACTGAGATTGATTCAAGAGAAACTTCTGATATAACTGCATTAGCAAAAACTAATGAACTTGTAGAAAAGTTAAACCTACCAGTTATAAAAGAGCATCAATTGGCTTTGTTTAATATTCATAACAATTCCGATCTAGATGCTTTTTTAGTATCAATTAAAGATCAATCGTTTGAAGATCAGGTTGTATTATCTCAAGCGGCATTTTTAAGTGTGCAAGAAGATGTAGATGTTGATAGCTGGTGTAATAATGCAGCTAACTTTATTGGTTATATGATGGCTATTAGTGGTCATACTAAACTTGGGAAGGTAAAAGTTGGTAGCAAGTCATTACCAGAAAGTTTAAAAACATTTTTAGAAGCAAATGTTTCTGAAACTATGGACTATGATGGTTTCATATATACTTTATTGCAAGATTTTAACTCTTTAGCGCAAAATGGATATGATAAAATTGTAAACTTACTTCTTTTTGATTTAGTGCTAGCCAGTTTAGATTTAGACGGTAACGTCGATCTCGGACATAGAGAGGGTTGGTTTAAGTTATTACAGGAACGAGCAGTAGATTTGAGAAACGGATTTTCAAATATGAACGATGGATGGTCTTATGACACAGGAATCCAAGATATTGAAGAGATAGATCTTGAATCTATTGAATCTTATGAATATGAACCTGTAGTAAATAGACGATTTGAACATATTAAATTAGATATCAACCAAATCAATGAATTGATATTAACATCAGAATTTCTACCAGAAACACACCATGCAAATCGGTTACTTAGATCGATGCTCAATGTATCTGGTTATACAAGTACCGTAGCTGTTGATATAATAAATTATTTGACTCAAGAAAAAGAAGAACTTTTCAAACTTCGTTTGGCAAGATTAATTAATAAGTCAAAAAAATTAATCACTCGAGCATCTGCATCTGTTTTTTACAAAGAATTGGCAAAGAACCTAAGAGATATGACAGGTTTGAATATGGAAATATGGACAAGAATCCATAATATCTTAAATGGTACTCCAGAAGTAGAATTTCCTGAAAGAATGACGACTCAAGTCACTGCGGATGTGAAAATGATTGGTGAGAAAGCAGAAGAAACACCTATGGATGATCTTCTAGATAACTCTTTCGACTTTAAAGACTTTATGAGTGCATTAGATGACGAAAGTTAATAATTTAGAGTTATTCGAAAAGCCAAATAAATCAGAATTATTTATAAATTTAGCAGAAAAATTGCTTCTAAAAATTCATGAGTTTAGGATGTCTCAAAACTTAGATACGAAGCACTTAGATATTTTAAATTTCTCAATTTTAAATTTTATAAATCCATCTGGAAATCACGAGGAGTACTTCTCCGCTATAGAGGATAAGAATACATTTCTAGATTCTATATATGAAGGATTTATGCTTATGATGGGTTGGGATATTTTTGTAAGGCTCGATAAAGAAGTACAATCTAAGTTATCAAAAGGACAAATCTGTTATGATGAAATAGATTTAACATTTTTGATTATTCCTTTGTCTAAAGTAATCTGTGATTCAGAAAAATGTAGTGAGTATTTAGAGGTATTATCTCGAAGAAATACTGGTTATCTATCTTCACAAATTAAAGATCTTAAATCTGGTATAACGGAATTAAATTCTGTTATGCAAATTTCACTACTTAACACACAGGGTTTACAGTCGAGATTAAAGGAATTAAGAAGTGTTAAAAAATCAGAGATCTTTCACACATTAGCGTTTGAACCAAGAAGTTATATAAAAAAACTTCCTTCATATCTACTTTTTCAGTATCAAGATCTTCTTACTTCTCCAGATTATGTTAATGTTACCTCTCAATGGATGGCTGATTCTAAATTAAGAACTTCATTTAAAGATTTTATTAAAATTTTTAACATTTTAAATATTAGTAAGACTTTTGATATTAATTCGATATCAGCTATTCAGGTAATGTATAGTTTTAGCCAATTTTTATCTGTTTATATAAAAAGAAATAACTCGACATGGTTTGAAACAATGATTGATAGTTTAATATTTAATTTTGATGCTGAAACTTCAAAAGATTGGTCTATAAGACTAAACCATACTAAACAATATTTAGATATATTATTACCAGCATTTGATTTAGTATACATGGATCAGGATTTAATTATGCTTGATATATCTGCAACAGGTATGGAAAACTTAGTTGAACATGGTATTAAGAAAGAAAGTATTGTTGAAACTTATCATACACAGACAGATATTTACTATAAATCTATTACGGGCCTTTACTATAATATGAATGAAGAACTTCATATTTCTGTGCCAGGTATACATAGTGGTTTAATTCAAATGGGATCCTATAAAATTTGTGGCGACTTTGAACCATTCTTCATAAATTCTGAATATCACAATTTGCTGAGAAGTGTTTCAAATATAATAGTCCAGAAAAACTTAGAAGGGATTAATGAAATTACGACCCTAAATACGGAAATGTTTAAGGATTTAATATGTATGAGACTTGATTATCTAGTTCAAAATGCATATTTCTTTAATTCTAATAGATCAGCACAAATCAGTTTCTTCCAGCAAGTCTTTATTGGACATAATGTTCAGACTCTAATTGATACAAACTATGAGGACCGACTCTCATATTTTTCCTCATATCTACAAAGTATTTTAAATAACGTTGATCAAATTCAACTTCAGCAAATGCTTGATTCAATAACAACATCTAGTTTGAATAGTGTACTTTTTAAAAGTATTCCTAGCTGTGATGAACTGTTATTGTTAAGTGCATTTGGATTAAAGAAAGATTATTTTAATCGAAGATTTATTGAACATCTAGATGCTAAATCAGAAGACGAAATATCTGAATTTTGTGAATTATTATTTAATCCGACTAGTTTTAATACTAAACTATCAGAACAATTAGCAGTTTTTGAGAGATATTTGTTTGAAAACCAAATAGTAACAATTATGGCGGCTAGAGACTATGCATACTTTGCAGATCAAGTAGAAACCATTAAACAATTAAATTCTAGTTTATTTTTTCAATACTTATTGGATAAAGAAAACTGTCTTGAATTCTTCGAATATTTGAAAGAATTATCAGCTAGTTACCGCTTATTTATTACCAATTCTAGTGAGGACGAATATGAAAGTGTGAAGAAATTAACTTTCTTATACTTGAAAGAATTAGTATCTGAAGTTAAATTCACAAAACATATTAATCCAGAAATATGTAGTCAGCTTATAAAAGAAATTGACGATACATATAGATTGGCTGCCGATAAATTTAATATCAAACAAAAGTACTACTATAAAACAACTACTATGGTTGCACGTGGTAATTCACTTGAGTCTGTAGTACTAAGAGGTAGGGAGAAAGCACGTTTGAATATGATAGATGTAACCTTTTGCTATTTGTGGAATAAATTAAGACAGGTAGATGGTATGTATTTAAATGCTTTTAAATTATTTTTATCTAAATTTAGTGACGAAGATTATGCTAGAATAATTAATAGGGCTAATCAATCATCATTGTTGAGAAGCTTGTTTATCGATCTACTAAAAAATGAGATACCACTTTCGAGTGAATTAAATGAACAAATTCTTTATTTATTTTATTCACAATTGGAATCTGTTCATGTATCGACGATACGAAATAGATCTATAGAACTATTAGTAAAACGTACAGCTTTAGACTTAATATACAGTATTAATAATCCAATATTTGATGATGTACTACAGGAAAAAATCAATTCAGCATTTTCTCATTCGTCTATTAATATAAATGATGAATTTATAATATCTATTGTTGAAGAGATAGTTAAATCTTGCTTTAAAATGGCTCATCTAGATATTTCTATTGATAGTATATTTGAATACTATGCTAGTAAAAAGTAATTAAATTCTCAATCATATTATACTAAAAAAACCAATCAAATTGATTGGTTTATATGTCTTTATAACGGAAACAAATTGTTATTCTAGAAACTCTATCTTGGCGCCGACCTACTTTCCCAAATAGTATCATCGGCGATGAGTGGCTTAACTTCTGTGTTCGAGATGGGAACAGGTGTACCCCACTCTCAGTAAGCGCCAAGAGAGAACCTCTAGAATTTATAACAACAAGCTATCATAACAAGCACAAATGCTGATTAAAGCTACTTCATTAGTACTAATCCACAAGATATCTTATGAAAAAGTACCAATGAAGTGAAGTATGAATAAGTTTAATTGTCTATTAGTACCAGTCAGCTAAACACATCACTGTGCATACACTTCTGGCCTATCAACCCGGTAGTCTTCCGGGAGACTTAAGGAAATTTAATCTTAGGTTCGGCTTCCCACTTAGATGCCTTCAGCGGTTATCACGACCGAACGTAGCTACTCTGCATTGCCGTTGACACGACAACAGATACACTAGAGGTTCGTTCACTCCGGTCCTCTCGTACTAGGAGCAAATCCCTTCAAATTTCCAACGATTATGGAAGATAGAGGCCAAACTGTCTCACGACGTTCTGAACCCAGCTCGCGTACCGCTTTAAATGGCGAACAGCCATACCCTTGGGACCTTCTCCAGCCCCAGGATGCGACGAGCCGACATCGAGGTGCCAAACCGCGCCGTCGCTATGGACGCTTGGGCGCGATAAGCCTGTTATCCCCGGGGTAACTTTTATCCGTTGATCTCAACGATTCCCACATATACATATCAGTTCACTTTCGCCTGCTTTCGCACTTGCTCGGCTGGTAGGCCTCGCAATCAAGCTACCTTATGCGAATGCACTATCACTCCGATTTCCATCCGGAGTTAGGTAACCTTAGCACGCCTCCGTTACTCTTTAGGAGGCAACCGCCCCAGTTAAACTACCCATCAAACGCTGTCTCCTTGTTTCTCAAGGATTAGAGCTAGAATATGATAAGAGTGGTATTTCAAGGACGACTCCATCTGGGCTGGCGCCCAAATTTCAAAGTCTCCCACCTATCCTGCACAAACCATATCCCGACTCAACGTCAAACTGTAGTAAAGCTCCACGGGGTCTTTTCGTCTTTCCATAATTAATCGGCATTTTTACCGATATTGCAATTTCACCGAGTCTACGCTCGAGACAGTCTACAGACCGTTACGCCATTCGTGCGGGTCGGAACTTACCCGACAAGGAATTTCGCTACCTTAGGACTCTCAAGGTTAGAGCCGCCGTTCACCAGGGCTTAGATTTGGAGCGTGAACCCCGCCTCGTGACCTTCTGGCACTGGGCAGGCGTCAGCCTATATACATCACCTTACGGTTTAGCATAGACCTGTGTTTTTGGTAAACAGTCGCCTGTAGTCTTTCGCTGCAGCCGACACAAAATGATAAATCAAATGCATCGGCAAGGTTTATCCCGAAGTTACACCTGCTGTTTTGCCGAGTTCCTTGAGCGTAGTTATCTCGACACCTTAGAATACTCATCTCACCCACCTGTGTTGGTTTGCGGTACGGTAACACTATACTCTCACTACGAAGATTTTCTTGGAAGCTGACTCTATCAAGTCGTTTCTAGCAAGCTAGAAACTCCACATCACTGCTCACGAACTCTTACGGATTTTCCTATAAGAGCATAAGCTTACAGTTTGAACTCGAATTCATTAACGAGCTTGATTTTGCCTACTCCGTCCCTCCTTAGTTAGCTAGCTTTTCATTTCCCATAAGACAAGGGTTTTCCGAAGAAAACTCTTGGAATTATGTTCAAATCCAAATTCGCTCTTGCGATTATTATGTTGTACAGGAATATTAACCTGTTATCCATCGACTTCCCCTTTCAGGTACGCCTTAGGACCGACTAACCCCACGTTGATCACCATTGCGTGGGAAACCTTGGGCTTTCGGTGTCAAGGGTTTTCACCTTGATTTAAGTTACTTATACCAGCATTCTCACTTGTAGCCGCTCCACAATACCTCACGATACTGCTTCGACGCTGACTACAACGCTCCTCTACCATTAATAAAATTAATCCACGTCTTCGGTTAGATACTTAGCCCCGTTGAATTTTCGGCGCAAAAACACTCGACCAGTGAGCTATTACGCACTCTTTAAAGGAATGGCTGCTTCTAAGCCAACCTCCTGGTTGTTTGTGTATTTTCACCTCCTTTACCACTTAGTATCTATTTGGGACCTTAGACGATGGTCTGGGCTGTTACCCTTTCGACTATGGCACTTCGCTGTCATAGTCTGACTCCCGTGAAACACAATAGAAGTATTCGAAGTTTATCAAGGGTTGGTAGGCTTATTTCGCCCCCTAGCCTTAACAGTGCTCTACCCCTTCTACGCTTAACACGAGGCTAGCCCTAAAGCTATTTCGAGGAGAACGAGCTATCTCCTGGTTCGATTGGAATTTCACCTCTACTCACAGGTCATCCCCGGATCTTGCAGCATCCGTGGGTTCGGTCCTCCACTGTGTCTTACCACAGCTTCAACCTGCCCATAAGTAGCTCACCAGGTTTCGCGTCTAGTGCGTGGGACATGCGGGCTATTAACCCTCGCTTTCACTATGGCTCCGGCTACAACTGCCTTAACCAAGCCTCACACAGCTAACTCGCTGGTCCGTTCTACAAAAAGTACGCTGTTAGCAACATGTGCCTTCAGCTCTTTATCAACATATAGTTTCAGGGTCTATTTCACTCCCCTCCCGGGGTTCTTTTCACCTTTCCCTCACGGTACTTGTTCGCTATTGATCTCTAGACATGTTTAGCCTTGGAAGGTGGTCCTCCCAGATTCAAGCCGGATTTCACGTGTCCGACCCTACTCAGGAACATCCTAGGATTACATTTATATTTCATATACGAGACTATCACTCTCTTTGGTTAACCTTTCCAGGTTATTCTATTATATAATTGCATTCCATGTTGGAGTCCTACAACCCCTGGCCGTAACCAGGTTTGGGCTTTTCCCATTTCGCTCGCCACTACTCTGGGAATCTCTTTTGATTTCTTTTCCTCAGTTACTTAGATGTTTCAGTTCACTGAGTGTCCTCTAACTTACGTTAGTTTATGGGCATAACCCCATAAAGGTTTCCCTATTCGGAAATCTCCGGGTCAAAGATAGTTAGCATCTCGCCGAAGCTTATCGCAGCTTACCACGTCCTTCATCGGAATCTAGAGTCGAGGCATCCACTATATGCATTACGTAACTTATTCAATTTCTTTAATCAGCATTTCTGCCTATTATTGATGAATTGCTTGTTGTTTGTTTTCCGCTATGTAAAGGAGCAAATCTCTCTTTCCTTCTCTGACAGTGAACTCATTATACCCATATCTTTTTTGAAGTCAAACTTTTTTTTGACTTTTTTTTACTTTTTTAAAATAGCCTTCCAAAAATGGCATTTGTAAGCCCTTCGATTACACCAAAAAAATACAAAATTGCACCGAATGCCAAAGCACTTCCAATTAAAACATATAAATTATATGTCCCACCCGAACCAAGCCACCGCTCGGCCCATGCATTTGGTCCTGTAAAATTATAAAGAGCTTCTCGATATTTAACTATCAAGAAGCCCGAGTACATTAATATTAATGTTATGAAAAACTTTTTCATTGTTGTGATTATTAAACTCCTTGCAGGAATTCAATTTTAGCACCAACGCTATTAAGCCTATTTACTAGATCTTCGTAACCCCTGCTAATAGAGTATACATCTTTCAAAACAGAAACTCCATCTGCAGCTAACATTGCTAACAGCAATAGTGCTGCTGGTCTCAGAGCTGGAACACAAGAAAGGTTTCTAGCTTTAAAACTAGACTTACCCTGAATTAAAACTCTATGCAAATCTGCTTGCAACACATTTGCTCCAAGTTTATTCAATTCTGTGTAATATACTGCTCTATGTTCATAAGGCCAATCATGAATCAATGTTGTACCTTCTGCTTGCGTAGCTATAAGAGCGAAGAATGGAAGGTTGTCCATATTTAAACCTGGGTATGGTCTACATTCAATCTTTTCAGTCGGAGCAGAAAGGTTTGATGGCTTAACTACTAAATCAACCAATTTAACAAATCCGTTGTCTCCCAAGTAGACTTCTGACTTGTCGAAGTTTAATCCCATTTTGGATAATTTATATAACTCTAACTCGAGAAACTCTATTGGACACCCTTTTAAGGTTAGAGTTGATTGAGTTACAATGGCAGCGGAAATAAAGAACATAGCCTCGATTGGATCTGGTGAAATTGTATACTCAATATTAGCATCTACCGATTCCACACCTTCTACTGTTAATGTTGTTGTACCAACACCAGTGAATTTAACACCAAGCTCTTCAAGGAATTTACATAAATCTTGTACCATGTAATTTGCAGAGGCGTACTTAATGGTAGTCTTACCCTGTGTTAAAGCTGCTGCAAGTATTGCATTTTCTGTTACTGTATCACCAGTTTCATACAAGATAACTTCATTTTCTACATGGTTTATCTTTGAAACTTCATAACACCCTCCTTTGGCAATCACATTTATACCAAAATGAGATAATGCATATACGTGCGGCTGAATACTTCTTAGTCCAAGGTTACATCCTCCAGCTGCAGGCAACTTAAACTCTGGATAAAAGTGTGACAATACACCCATTAACAATATTGCAGATCGTGTTTTTTTTGCTGATTGGATATTAAGATTCTCTAAATCAAGAACTTCTGGTGGTATGATTTCTAAAGATGTATTGTTAAACCAACGTACTTTCACACCAATACTTTCAAGTACTTCAATAAGACGTTCTATTTCTGCGATGTTTGGAACTTTATGTAAAACAGTACGCCCTTTATTTAAAAGACTAGCACATAACATTGCCACAGTTGCGTTTTTTGATGAGTTAATTTGAATTGAACCAGCGAGCTTTCTTCCACCGTGAATTTTATAGTTTAGTGAGTCTCCTGACAATGTAATAATGTCTCTTTTTAATATATTTCCGATTTTAATAAGAGTATCTGCAGTGAAATTTTGTTCACCCTTCTCCATTCTTGCAACTGCAGACTGACTGGTTTGTAATAAAGTAGCAAATTCTGACTGAGTTAAACCCTGTCTTTCTCGATGATACTGAATTAAATCACCAATTTTTTGTGTTGTTTTCAATGTTTGTGACATCTGTTCTTGTTAGGTTGTATATCTGTTATATCATATGTGATATATTAATGACAAGTGTTGAAAGTTTTTTTCGAAAATTCTCTTGAATTTTAAAAAAATACGAGTAATATATACGTACTTTGGTTCTACCAAAGAAAAGTAGTGGGGCATTAGCTCAGCTGGCTAGAGCGCCTGCTTTGCACGCAGGAGGTCATCGGTTCGACTCCGATATGCTCCACCACACTTTACACACATATGGGCGATTAGCTCAGCTGGTTAGAGCGCGTCACTGATAATGACGAGGTCGGAGGTTCAAGTCCTCCATTGCCCACCACTTAGATAAACCAAGTGGTTTTTTATTATACTTGAAATCAAACTCACTGATAAGCGTTGGGAGTATATCTAATTCATATGATACCTTGAGCTAATACTTAATATCTTTTTAACATAAATGAGTGAAAGGAAAATTTAGTATTTTAAATTGCGAGTCCAAAATAAATCCACGTTACTTCTTTATCGTAAGGATTATTTTGATTATGTATTTCATTTGGCTCTATAGTTAAACAATCACCTGATCCTAAAGTTAACTTCTCTCCGTTAACTGTAAAATCAACCTTTCCACTTAGTATAAAGAAAATCTCGTACATTGTTTCGTGCTTATGAAGCTCCACTGATTGCCCTGGTTTAAAAGTAGCAGTAGCAAATGTTGTTAGATTAGCAACATCTCCATTATTAATGAAAACCTTCTTTTTTATGTCCGGATTATGACTTACCCCAATTTCTGCCAGAGAATCTATGTTAACTAGTTTCATAATAATGATAAAATTAAAAAAATAAGTGTTAATTCTCTTGAATTAAAAAAGATCTCAATCTTGTGCCATCAATCTAAATCAATTTTATAAATTATACAAACACTTAATTTTCTTAATTTGAAGAAGATAAATTACAGACTTTATCTAATTTTGACAACTCTACTTATTTGTATATTATATGTTAATATTAAGTACAATACTATGAAATATTAGATAATTTATGTGCTAATTATGCAAGTTCTTTTAGACCTTATAAACACATTATATATTAAAGACCATGGCTGGAATGATGATTTACTTCGTGCAATTAAATCACTTAATTGTGAAATTGTGATTGTATCAAATATATCAAAAGATAGACTCGATGAACTTGGTCTAACAAACACTCTGCCGTTTAACCTGTTTACTCTTGAATCAAACCCAAGAAAAACAGATCGAAAATACTTTGATCGACTTGTTGTAAAACTTAGATGTGAATTTAAGGATTTAATTTTGATTGAACACAATCCAGAAGTCGTGGAACTTGCACAAAGTCTTGGAATTCATACTGTGTTGTACAAACATAAGTTCACTGACATTGCTGAGACAATGGAACAAATAAAAAACCACCTATAGTTTAGGTGGTTTTTTTGTTTGTTTAGATAAAAATACTAACCCATCAACGATAATAACTCTTGGTAAATTCGTACCATAGCTGTTGTATCTAATGAACAATATTGCTGTAAGTCAGACATTATTTTATATTTTCTTTGAAGATTTTCAGCTTGTACCATTTCTAGCCATTGAGACCCAATTTGTGATCCATTAGTAACGGCTAGTTCAGAATATGAAAGATCTGGAACCAATACAGGTAATACATTTTTGAGAGAAAAACTTGCACGGAACCTCTTATCCACGTAGCCACCCTTTGAAAATACGGACATTAAATCTATAATACGATCGTTTACAGCCAGTAATTCCGTAGATAAAGAAGGTACATTTTCAGCTAACATCTTGATTATCTTCTTTTCAAATGGAGCATACCAAACTAAAACAGAACCTGCATCGGCTATTGAGTTTAATAAATTTTCTGCAAAGTCTTGTGAGACATCAACCAACCGGTTAGAGATATAATCACCTCTTACTAAAGTTCCATCTGTCTTCATGACAGCTGAAGAAAATTGAATAGGGTGATCTTGAAAAGGCTTAGAGCCATCTAGAGGAATTGCAGATGAAAAAGTTTCAAAATCGAAGAATGAAATAGGTTTAGTTGTATCGATAGTGTTTAAAAACTCTTGAATTTGGACAAGGTTGATAACTGGACCATCCGATCTAAATGCTTCAACAATCGGTTTTTGCGATTTAGTAACGCGTTTGTCACTTGGATCGAGCTGAGAAATAGAAGTAATACCTTGCTCTAGATATTCATCGAATTTTCTTTTTTGTCTACTAATGTAAGGAAGTAATTGAATCGGATCCTCTGGAAGATCTTTCCAACATGTTGAAATATGAGGACATGCTGAGTCTGTAGATTTATGATTACATTGGTTGAAAACAACTACATCTGGAGCCGTTTTTTGATTAAGTGTTCTATGTACTTTTGAAATTTTTTCAACAACAGAATCCAATTCATCCAAAACTTGATGTGTTACATCTTCTACGATTAAAAACTCTGATGGGTTTATATCACCATTTCTAACATAGTTAGGATTAACATAGATCATGTTAGTTTGTTGGATGTTAAAGCCTGCAGATCTGAATACATGAAGTTGAAATGCTAGATCAGTTATATGTTGATCCTTTACACTTGTAGTGGATTTGACTTCGTTAAGTGCAAATGGAGATCCGTAAACACTTTTATAACGAGCACGTAAAAACTCTCTATGTTCTGGATTAACTGCTGACATAGGTATTTTAGATACAATATCGGCACGTGAGTAGTTTGCAATACTCTGAGCAGATGGTTGTAGAATAGCTTTTGCACCTTCACGAATAGCTTGGTAGGTTTGTTGCAATCCTTCATAGCCAAATTCTTCAACACTTATAGCACCTGGAAATAACTCGCCAGCATAACTCTCAACTCTATATCCATCGTGATTGCGGAAATGCGACAGGACAGGAGACTGTAAAGACTCATCTAGTTGCCGATCTCTTTCAACGTTTGCTAATTGATTTAAAAATGGTAATCTTTCGCAACGATCATGTTGCATAAATTCGGTTTTTGAAACCGATACTCTTCGAGCCATATCTTTAAATTAATTGATAGGATTTAATATACTCTACAGATTTAAACATGTAAAGTGTTGTTGTTCTAAAATACAAAAAAACCACCCTATAAAGAGTGGTTGATTCTGTCTTTAAACAGTTAAGATTCAACAGAGAATGCCAGATCGATTTTTTGTTTGCACTCAACTAAGTGAGTGTTCAATCATACCTACAAGACTGTTACCAGTCTACGGCATCTCCTATAATAGAAAGGAGGTATTCCATCCGCAGGTTCTCCTACGGATACCTTGTTACGACTTAAGCCCAATCATTGG
>Ga0163109_10001340_pt1 | contig 19529 bp, 19 predicted proteins | sample CRUFie1St13metaG_FD_108704 | JGI IMG/M metagenome (GOLD analysis project Ga0163109, IMG submission 108704) | Marine microbial communities from the Costa Rica Dome - CRUD Field 142mm St13 metaG | ecosystem: Environmental > Aquatic > Marine > Oceanic > Photic zone | place: Costa Rica: the Eastern... | reverse complement strand
TGGGCTGCCGCAAGCGGTTCGAGGACGGAGAGCACCTTGGCGAGTTGTTCGGGTTTGTTGCCCTCCCAGTCCTTCTGAGGCGCCAAGCGGATGCGTGCGCCATTGGCGCCGCCGCGCATGTCCGATCCACGGAAGGTGGATGCGCTGGCCCAGGCGGTCTCGACCATTTCGGAGATGGAAAGGCCGCTGCCCTTGATGTCCTCCTTGAGGGCGTTCACGTCGTACGAGGTGGAGCCTGCAGGAACGGGGTCTTGCCAGATGAAGTCCTCGTCAGGCACGTCCGGACCGAGGTAGCGGGCTTTTGGACCCATGTCACGGTGGAGGAGCTTGAACCACGCACGCTGGAACGCATCGGCCATGGCCTCGGGGTTCTCGTGGAAATGCTTCGAGATTTTCCGGTAAACGGGGTCACGGATCATGGCCATGTCAGCCGTAGTCATCATGGTCGGGACCTTGACGGACGGGTCCTCAGCATCGGGGGCCATGTCAACTTCTTCCTGGTTGGAAGGCGTCCATTGATGCGCTCCGGCGGGACTCTTGGTCAGCGTCCACGTCTCGTCGTACTTGAACAGCATGTCGAAGTAACCGTTGTCCCACTGGGTGGGGTTGGCCGTCCACGCACCTTCGATGCCGCTGGTGATGGTGTCCCGACCAACGCCAGAGCCGAAGTTGCTGGTCCAACCGAATCCTTGCTCTTCGAGCGCGGCACCCTCGGGCTCTGCGCCCTTGTGGTCTTCTGGTCCAGCACCGTGTGCCTTTCCGAAGGTGTGTCCTCCCGCGGTCAGGGCCACGGTTTCCTCGTCGTTCATGGCCATGCGGCTGAACGTTTCACGGATGTCTTGGGCGCTGAGCAGGGGGTCCGGGTTCGCATTGGGTCCCTGTGGGTTCACGTAAATGAGGCCCATTTGGACCGCTGCAAGCGGATTCTCGAGGTCTTGGCGGGTGTCGCCGTATCGGTTGTCACCGAGCCACTCGTCCTCGCTTCCCCAGTAAATGTCGTCTTCTGGGTGCCAAATGTCGGGTCGTCCGCCGCCGAAGCCGAGGACGGGTCCACCCATGGATTCGATGGCGATCTGTCCAGTGAGGATCAGGAGGTCAGCCCAGCTGATGGCGTTGCCGTACTTCTTCTTAATCGGCCAAAGCAAGCGGCGAGCTTTGTCGAGGTTGCCGTTGTCGGGCCAACTGTTGAGGGGAGCGAAGCGCTGAGCGCCGGTTCCACCGCCGCCACGACCGTCGCCGGTGCGGTAGGTCCCTGCGGCGTGCCAGGTCATGCGGATGAAGAAGGGCCCATAGTGGCCATAGTCGGCAGGCCACCAGTCTTGGCTGTCGGTCATCAATTCGTGGAGGTCGGCCTTGAGGGCTTCGTAGTCAAGCGACTTGAAGGCTTCAGCATAGTCAAAATCCGCCCCCATTGGGTTGGTTTTGGTGTCGTGCTGATGGAGGATCTTGAGGTTGAGGTTTTTTGGCCACCAGTCTTCGTTCGTGCGCATGTCTGTCGTGGAGTGGGTCATTCCGCCACCATGCATGACGGGGCACTTTGCATCGCTGTCGTGGGTACGCATGATGCTACCAGCGTTTGCCGACTTATAGAAGTGATTCTCATTCTGAATAAGGACGGGATTTTGCTGGCATCGTCTTTGCCAAGCAACATTAATTCCGGCGTCCCCGTCGCATCACCATGGTTTCCATCGGCGATGCTGCACCAGACTTCACCCTGACCGCGACCGACAAGAGCAAGGTCACCCTGTCCGACCACCAAGGTCAGCGGGTCGTTCTGGCCTTCTATCCCGCCGCCTTCTCCGGCGTGTGCACGGCAGAGATGTGTGGCTTCCGCGACTCCATGTCGGCCCTCAACGAGGCCGGCGTGACGGTGCTGGGTGTTTCGGTTGACTCGCCCTTCGCGAACGGCGCCTTCGCCAAGCAGAACGGTTTGACGTTCACCCTCCTGTCCGACGTTCATCGGACCACCGTCAGCGACTACGGCATGACCTTCGAGAACTTCGTCATCGATGGATACACCGTGGCCAACCGCGCTGTGGTGATCATCGAGGCTGACGGTACCGTTGGGTATGTGTGGATTTGTGAAAGTCTCGGCCAAGAGCCAAATTACGACGAAATCATCGCGCACTGCGCTCAGTGAGAGCGATACGTCCCCTCATCCGAAGGCTTTCACGCCTCATGTGGTGCACGAGAACCCGGTTGCGTTGACCGCCTGAACGATGGCGTTCGTGTCGCCACCTTCCACCACGTCAACCAGACCGCGTCCAAGATCGTGGTCGATGTGGGCTGAGCGAACGTCCGGGCGGGCTTCCAGAACCCGCTTGACTCGGCCGGAGCAGCAACCGCACGTCATGCCATCAATGGTCAGTCCAAGCATGGGCATGGTTCTACCAGCGGGGCATGCGATTTCAATGCTCCCAACGGCGCGGCGTCCACCACCGCAACGTCAAGCTGTTCGTCACCACGCTGACGCTCGACAAGCTCATCGCCGCGGCCGCGAAGGCAGGTGGGAGCAACCAACCCGTCCACGGATACAGCAACCCCATCGCCAATGGGATGCCCACCACGTTGTAGCCGAAGGCCCATGCGAGGTTGGTGCGAATCTTCCCGACCGTGTGACGGCCGAGGTCCAGTGCCCCTCTGACGTCCATGAGGTCGTCGCGCAACAACACCAGTTGCGCGGCATCCACAGCGATGCCCGCGCCGCCGCCCATCGCGATGCCGAGGTGCGCGGTTGCGAGCGCTGCGGCATCGTTGATGCCGTCTCCAACCATGGCCACGTTCCGGCCTTGTTCACGGAGGGATTGGACGGTAGTCCCTTTCTCGTCGGGAAGCACATCGGCCAGCACGGTGTGGATGCCAACCTCTTCTGCAAGGTGGTTAGCAGTGGCCTGTTGGTCGCCGGTGAGCATGATCACGTCCAACCCGGCGCGCTGCATGCCGGCAATGGCTTCCTTCGAGGAGGGGCGAAGGTGATCACGGAGTTCAAACCAACCCAGCAGGCGCTGGTCGTGACCGACCATCACCACGCCGGCACCGGTTTGGGCCCGAACACGCATCTGTTCCTGCTGGATGTCGTCCAGCACGATGCCAAGGTCCAGCATCATGTCCATGTTTCCGATGGCCACGGGGCCATCTGGGGCCTCACCACGGATGCCTTGGCCTGGCTTGACGATGATGTCCTCAAGGTTGGGGAGAGGCCGGTCAAAGTTGGACCACGACCACCGTACGGCTTCTGCGATTGGGTGCAAACTGTCCTGCTCAAGTGCTGCGGCGAAGCCCAGCATCTGCGGAACGTCACCGTGCAGCAATTCGATGTGGGCGATGCGAGGCTTTCCTTCTGTGATGGTGCCCGTTTTGTCGAGCACCACGGTATCGATCATGGTGCTTTGCTCGAGGGCCTCGATGCCTTTGACCAACATGCCGTGGCGCGCACCGATGCCCGTGCCGACAACAAGGGCGGTGGGCGTGGCCAACCCAAGCGCGCATGGACAGGCGATGACCAAGGTGGAGACAAGCACAAGCATGCTCCGCTCCACCGGTGCCCCGGAAAGGTACCACCCAATGGCGGCCGCGGCGGCCAAGACGATGACTACGGGAACGAAAACACGTGAAATCCGATCGACCAAGCGCTGGATCGGGGCCTTTCCGCTCTGTGCGGCTTCGACCAGAGCAATGACCCGGTCGAGGAGGGTCGCTCCAGCGGCTTGCGTCACGCGCATCAAAACGGTGGCGTCCACTGGGCTGGCCCCACCGTGAACGTCTTCGTCGCGCTTGATGTTGATCGGATAGGCTTCGCCTGTGAGCGATGAGGTGTCCATCAACACGCGCTCAGAGACCAACACGCCGTCAACAGGCACCACTTCCCCCGGCCGTATACGAATGAGGTCGCCGGGCGCGAGCGCTTCAACCGGTACCGCCGTCGAGAGCGCATCATCCGCCTCGCTGTCCACCTTCCACGCCTCCTCAGGACGCAGGCGCATCAATCCGTGCAAGGCGTCGGTGGCTTGGAAGCGGGCACGTGCCTCAAGCCAATCCCCTAAGAGAAGAAAGGCGACGATGAAGGCGGCTCCATCGATGAACACCATGCCTTCGCCGACGCTGCGGCCGGCAAAGGCAGCGACGATGACCGCTACGCTCCAGAGGTAGGCTGTGCTGGAACCAAGCGAGACAAGCACATCCATGTTGGCCGAGCCACGTCGCAGGGCGTTGTAGGCGCCACGATGGAAGCGAGCACCGGCCCACGCCCAGACGATGCCGCCAAGCACCAGAGCAACGAGGTGATTCACGCGCACGCCCTCAGGAGCAAGTGCACCATGGCCGCCCATGCTCACCAGACCGCTCGGTCCGAGGTGACCGAGGTCCGGAAGCCACATGATCAGCAGCATGCACGATGCTGCGGCCGTAAGCGCCCAGCCCACACCTTGCCCTCTGCGGCGCAGTTCTGCCTGGCCTTCTCGCCGCCGCTGAAGGGCATCCACAGGGCGCGAGGCACCAAATCCGCCACGATCAATGGCGCGGATGACCTCGTCGAGGGTGCTGTTGTGCTGCAGCGTGACCACTGCACGCTCGAGAGCGAGGTTCACGCTGACGGACTCAACGCCCTCAACGCCCATGGCCAGACGTTCGACGCTGGTCACGCATGCGCCACAGGACATGCCGTTGATGTCAAGGCGGTGCATGGAGGCCATGTTCAAGCCTCCTTCGCGCTGCAGCATGCGTTCATTCGGCCGGGCCCCGCATCAAGGGTGACACATCCACAACCGCAGGTGCACATCCATCCAATGCTGTCCCAGCCCTTTCCGCCCTCGGCGCGGGTGTAGAGTCGCTTCATTTTGCAACCACAGGTGCAGACCTCTGCGGTCACCCTTGCCATGGTATCACGTGGTATGTAGTCAATATAAAACGTCGCTATTGACTACAAAATATCAAACCGGCGCAAGGTCAAGTTTTCCCGTCCAGAGGTCGAGGCCCCGAAGCCGGCAAGGGTAGCGCTCACCAAGGCGGAGCAAGGGTTCTGGATGTTCTTCGCTTTCCACAACAAGACCGTGATCGTCGATGTGCAGACGGCTCTTCTTGCTCAGGGCACTCAAGTGCAGTCGGCCATGCAGTGCGCCATCGTCGTTGAGGTCAAGGTGAACAAATGGCGTGCGTAAGGAAACCACCCTCGCGGGCCAAGCGGTGGTTTCGGTGGTGGTGAGGTGGAGTGCGAAGGCCTGGTCTACCGCCTCCCATTCGAGCCGCTTCGCGGCCCACGCCCGGTCCCCGCAATGCCCGGCCAATTCTTCCATGTCATCAGCAGCATGGGGCCATGCTTCGTTTCGCATCAACGCCTTCAGTTGCCGGTGCGCAACAAGGTCAGGGTAGCGTCGGATGGGGCTGGTAAAGTGCGCATAAGCGTTCAGGTCAAGTCCGAAATGCCCGGTGTTGGTGGCGGTATAGCTCGCCCTTTGCATCAGTTGGAAGAGGCTCTGGTCCACCACGCGCCGCGTCGCTCCGGTCAACTCACTCGCGGCGTGTTGGGCCTTGCGCAGGGCGTCGAGCATGGCTCGACGGGCCTCGGGGTCAACCACGTCCGATCGGTGCGTGTCCTCGGCAGATTCCGCGTCGGATTCGATGGTGATGCCGCCCGCCCATCCCGACAGCAGGTCGGAAAGCTCCTCTGTGGAGGTTTGGCCGGAGGTTCTGTGCGACGGCATGGGCAGTTCGATGTTGACGGCCAAGGCCTTCAGTCGAGCGTTCAGCGCCTCCACTTCCACGCGATCGGGAGGCAGGTGACACCGCCACGGCAAGGGTGCGCCAGCTGAACCAAGCAGGTCCCCAACCGCTGCATTGGCCGCGACCATGAAGGTCTCAATCATCGCTGTGGCTTCGTTTGGACGCTTGATGTCCACGCTGATGTCATCGGTTCCCCTCAGGCGCGGGCGCAGTTCCGCTTGGTGCAATTCCAGCCGAAGATCGCCCTCCCGCATGGCCGCAGCAAGCGTCAGCAGGTCGTCCACCTCTCCGCGCTCCAGCACCTCGTCGTAAGAGCGGTTCGCCCTGACGCGGACGACGGCTTCGTGCGGCACACATTCGGTGACCTTCTGTTCGTCCAAACGAAGTTCCAACACCATGGCTCGTCGGTCAACGTTTGCTCGAAGGCTGCACAGGTCGTCCGCTAGGCGGGGCGGCAGCATGGGCAACACCGTGTGCGGGAGGTACACCGATGTGGCTCTGGCGCGAGCCGCTCGGTCCAGCGGTGTGTCTTGGCGTACGTAGGACGCCACGTCTGCGATGGCCACCCACAACGTGTTCTTGTCTTCTGAGAGGCAGACGGCGTCATCGAAATCCTTCGCGTCATGCGGATCGATGGTCACGAACGGAAGGTGGCGCAGGTCGGTGCGACCGGCCGCGACATCAGCGTCCCCGTTGACCTCTTCAAGCGCGTTTGTGACTTCCACCAGGTGCGGTTGCCACGCCTCTGGAAAGGGATTGTCACGCTCTTTGGCACGCTGACGAAGCCGTGCTTCGATGAGCGCCAGAGCATCCATGGCCCCTGCAGCATGCAGCAGATGCGCCACATGTGGTGCATCCTCGCGGAAGCGAAGTCCACTGACACGGCGGGCCCATGCGATCAGCGCCTTCCCAAGGTCGAACGTGTCCCACGAGAGCACCCGTTCTCCCTCGACCAACGTCCACTCTTTTGGCCAGGTCTCAAGCGGGGCCTCGAGCAACCAGCACCGGAGGATTTCTGTGAGGGTCTCGTCCGGGCCTTCCGTGCCGTCAAGGCGCGCCTGCCATCGCTGCCGGGATTTGGACGATGCTTCAATGGTCTCCCGTGAGCGCAAGCGCACGCCAGCATCCGTGCGAAGCAACCGCTGCCCTCGCTTGGTGGCCTCGCTCAAGGCCGCGTCAAAGGCGGAACGGGCACGCCGCGCATCCGGTCCTTCGAGGGCTTGCCCTTCGTTGGCGCACACCGCCTTCCACAGGTCTTCTGCCGTGTTCGGTTCCTCAGCACGTCGTCCAAGGGCGTCGTGAAGGCGGCGCCAGAGTCGGTCGTCGTCCGGTGCTTTTGGCCCACGCTGGCGCCGATGCCGATGACCAGAGCCGCCACCTCGCCGCCGGTCCATGATGGCCCCACAGGTCCTTTCGCCAAGAAGGTGGCCTCAGAGGCCGAGATCACGCAGTCGGGCCAAGGCTTCTGCTTGTGCCTCATCAAGGGAGGCGTGTTCAGCCAATTCAAACTCCAGATCCAGGTCCCCTTTGGCATAACCCTGCCCAGGCATCCGCCGTCGATCGCCGACCAGCGAGCCCTCCGGGACGGTCAAGCGACCGGCCCGGCCATCGGGCAAGGTCACCACGACCTTTCCGCCCAGCATCAGGGTGCTGTACGGCACCTGAACGGATTGCACCAAGCGCCCTTCTTCCCATCGACGGTCTTCGCCGGGATCGATTCGAAGCGTAACGATGGCGTCGCCAGTCGTCCCTTCTGGATGTTCATGGCCTTGCCCTCTGAGGCGCTTTGCGGTTCCATGAGCGGCCCCAGGATCGAGCGTCATCCGCAATGAGGCAGCCTTCGTTTCCACCCCTCCACTGGACGTCAGGCGCAGGCGCCGGACGGTGAACGGAAAGGTGCCACCCTCTGTGGCTTGGGCCAAAGTGAGGTCGAGGTGCACGTTGACGTCTCCGCCTCTGGGGGCCGGTCGTGCGCGTTGCTGTCGGGGAGGGACACGTCCCGGACCGGCCCGCTGGCCGAACATTTGCCCGATGAGATCCTCAAATTGCCCCATGCCGCCGGGCATGCCGCCGAAGCCTCCGGGCCCACCAAAACCGGTGAAGGCCTTGCGACGCTGTGCTTCGCGTGCCTCCGCCGTGCCGATGGCGTCGTACGCGGCTTGTACCTCCTTGAAGCGCGCCTCTGCAGCGGCGTCGCCCTTGTTGCGGTCCGGGTGAAATTGCCTGGCCAGCCGGCGGTATGCGCGACGGATTTCGGCGTCTCCGGCGTCTCGGCCGACGCCGAGAACCTCGTAGGGGTCACGACCGCTGGCCACGACACCGCTGGCCTGCTGCCCCTCAAGAAGCCTCCCGAAGAAGGGCGATTTCCGGCCGATGCGTTCTTAATGAGGGGGCAGGTCGCTCGGCAGGCTGAGGTTGCACCATGTCCACGGACGCCAATCCTTCGTTTGAGCAACGTGTTCAGGACCGTCAAGACGCTGTCGAGGCGTGGGTCCGTCGGAACATCACCAAGGGTTCGTGGGCCCGTATCATCCGCATGGCCCGCAAGCCAAGTCCCGAGGAGTTCCGCCGCACGTCCATCGTGTGCGGCATCGGTCTGTTGGTGCTCGGCGCCATCGGCTTCCTCATCTTGCTCCTGATGGACCACACCTTCCCGTGGCTGATCCATGACGTGTTCAACATCCCCCTCCCCTGAGGTGCTTAACGTGCAGACTGATTTCATCGCCTACGTACGCCACGAGGAGAAACTCCTCCTGCTTCGCCGCCACAGTTCAGACGCCAGCTTCCCAGGACTTTGGGACGGAGTGTACGGCAGCGGTTCCACGCCCGAGGAAGTCCTCGCTCGTGTGGCTGAAGTCACCGGACTCTCCGTCGACCAGCTGATCCTTCACAAGGAAGGTCCCGACCGAGGCATCGACATGGGTCGCACCCTCGTGGACGTCATCCCGTACCTCGTGATTTCCTCCAGCGATGAGGTCAACCCAGCCGGCGTTTACGACGCCGCAGAGTGGATTGACCCAGGGAACCTGCAGGACTACAACTGCATCTTCTCCGACCTTGAGATGGAGGGCGCGGACACCCTGTTCAAGGAGATGTACGGCTCTGTTGGTTCCTTCCTTTACATCGTCAAGTCCGCCATCGGCTCCGAGCAACGCTTGGCCTCAGAAATGCACGCTCGCATTCACGGCAGCGGAAGCCTCCGCACCCTCAAGGACGAGATCATGTCCATCGTCCACCCGCACAGCATGCGCGGGTATGTCTTCGTCGAAGCCAGCGCCAAGCACCACGTGGAGAAACTCATTGGCCGTGCCGGTGGCCGCGACCCAAAGGCTCGTCGTGGTCTCAATTTGACGCCGCTGAAGAACGCCAAGTCTGTGCTTCCGGGTGAGGCACCGTTGGAGAACATCCTGCCCTACCTCGAGCCCAAGGCCGTGACCAGCGGCATCGATGTGGGCTGCATCGTCGAGATCGTGACGGGTGCGTTCAAGGGCGAAAAGGCCCGCATCACCGCCGTGGCTGACACCAAGGAAGAGGTCACCATGGAACTCTACGAGCAGGTCATCCCCATGACCCTCAGCATGCGCGGTGACCACGTGCGCGTCATCGAGCGTGTCAACGAATGAGCTTAACGCGGTAATTCGCATGACGTGGAGGCCGACAGGCCGCCGATTTTCCTTGGATTGCGCCTCCATCGCGATTATATACACGAGTCAAGTCGGCCACCTGCACGCAATGTGCAGGATGCTTCGTCATGGCCAAGCCTTGGACCGCTGAGCTCGTCAAGAAGGCGCTCGGTGTCAAGAAGTGCAATGGATCCATGGAAGCGGCCACCGAGGACCTTCCTCTTGAGAAGGCCATCGGTGTGGCCAAGGACAAGGCCGGTGAACTCACCGGTGCTGACCTGAAGGCGATGACCCGTGAGGTCATCGGCACCTGCGTTGCCATGCGCGTCAAGATTGACGGCCACTGGCCCAAGGATGCGCTGAAAATCATTGAGAATGGAGAGTGGGACGACCGATTCAACTGAACAGATTCACGAAATGCGGGAGAGGCGCTTAACGCCTCGCAGACCGCAGAGGTGAGGCAATATGGAAAACAACATCACCGCCGCCATCAACGAAGCCTTGGACAAGGCGCCTGAGCGCGCCTTTGTCGAATCGATCGAATTCGCGTTCACCATCAAGGACGTCGACCTCAAGAACCCAAACAACCGTATCAAGGAAGAAATCCGTCTCCCCTCCGGTCGCGGAAAGGAAATCAAGGTCGCGATGTTCGCTTCCGGTGAAGCCGCGGAGAAGGCCAAGGCCGGCGGCATCGACGTGTTCGCTCCCGAGCAAATCGAGGAGATGGGCACCAACAAGGGCATGGGCAAGAAGGTGGCCAACCGCTACGACTTCTTCCTCTCCGAAGTCCCTCACATGGGCCTCGTTGGACGCTGGCTCGGTGTCATCCTCGGCCCCCGTGGCAAGATGCCCCGCCCCGTTCCCCCCGTGCTTGACCCCGCCGTTGTGGCCACGGGTCTGCGCAGCACCGTGGTCGTAAAGTCAGGCGACAAGATGACCTTCCACGCCACGTTTGGCACTGCAAATCAGTCCCTGGACGACTTGACCGCCAACGCCATGGAAGTTTACAAGCGCGTGCTGACCCGTCTCGAGCGCGGCCCCAACAACATCCGCTCACTCTACATCAAGACGACCATGGGTCCCTCGGTGAAGGTGGAGGTGGCCGCATGATTCCCAAGGTCATGTCTTGGAAGCGCGACACCGTCGCTGACCTTGAGTCCCTCATCACCTCCGGTGACACCATTGCCGTCATCGACATTCATGGCGTCCCTGCCGATTCGATGATCGAGATGCGCAAAACGCTTCGTGAGAACATGGACATCCGTGTCGCGAAGAAGCGCCTGATGCGCCTTGCTTGGATCAACACCGGACAAGACGCTGAGACCCTCGAGGCCCTCTTTGACGGCGCCGTTCAACCGGCCATCGTGTCCACCAGCACCAAGAACTCCTTCGAGCTCTTCACCGACCTCAAGGCCACCGAGGCCGGCCGTGCGGCCAAGCCCGGTGACGTTGCACCTCACGACATCGTGGTGGAGAAGATGGACACCGGCATGGGTCCTGGCCCCATCGTGGGTGAATTGAACTCGGTTGGCATTCCTGCAAAAATCATGGGTGGCAGCGTCCACATTCAGAAGGAAACCGTTGTCCTGAAGGAAGGCGAAGTCTTCGAAGGTGACCTTGGTATGATGCTTGGTAAGATTGGCATCAACCCCATCGTCACCGGTCTTCGGCTGATCGGGACCTACGAAGAGGGCGTCATCTTCCGCCCCGACGTGCTGGACATCGATTTCGACGCGTTCCGCTCGGACCTGATTGGATTCGCGGCAGGCGCGTTCAACGTTGCCTGCCACATCGGTTGGTTCACGCCAGAGACCACCCCAACCCTGCTCGCGAAGGCCTCCTCAGAGGCCCTGGCCGTGGCCCTCGAGGTGGCGCACATCTCGACCACGACCCTCCCGCACCTGCTTGGTCGCGCCCACCGCGCAGCCATGGGCGTCGCGGGTTCGCTCGATTCCTCCGCCCTCGACGACGAGTTAGCGGCCATGCTGGGGGCTGCAGCTGATGCTGCTGCCGCCACGGCCGCTGTCGCTGAGAGCACCGAAACCGCCCCAGCCGAGGCGGCACAGGAAGAGGAAGAGGAAGAAGAGGAAGCCGGTTTCGGCGGCCTTGGAGACCTGTTCGGCTGAACAACCAAAACACATGAGGTGAATGAAATGGAGTACGTCTACGCTGCCATGATGCTGCACGCTGCTGAGAAGGACATCAACGACGATGCCGTGACCGCCGTTCTGGCGGCCGCTGGTGTTGACGTCGACGCCGCCCGAGTCAAGGCCCTGGTGGCCTCGCTCGGCGGTATCGACATCGCTGAAGCCATGACCCAGGCCGTCGCTGCCCCCGCTGCCGCTGCACCCGCTGCGGCTGCTTCCGCTGCTGCCGACGCTGCCCCCGCTGAGGAGGCCGTTGAGGAAGAAGAAGAGGAAGAGGGTGGCTTCGAAGGCCTCGGCTCGCTCTTCGGCTGATCCGACACGACCGTTGTCGTGCTGACCCAGGTCCTGCCTGCGTCAGCCTTGATGGCCGGTCCCCGAAGGGACCACCTCGACCGTCGTCGTTGGCCGCCGGCCATCGCGCCTTGTGCTCGATACGTTGATGCCCGGTCCGCCCGGGCCTTTGGGTATGGTACGCCCGCAAACGCTCGACCTTGAGGTCAGCGTCAGCCCGATCGCAGCCATTCGCGCGCTTCGCCGCGTGATGGATGAAGCCGGATGGTCCATGCTTCGTCATGAGGGGGCCCGCATGGTGGACCGGTTCGCGATCATCATGCCCATGACCCAAGCCGCTCGAACGATTGGTTTGGAAATCCTTGATGGCCCACTTCATGGGGGCATCATCACCGCGTGGTCCGAAACCCGAGGCTCCACCGGTGAAGTGCACCAAGTCAGCTGGTTGCTTCCTGGTGGGATGGAGAGCGGCCTTGGTCTGGACCTGATCCATGCGTGGGTGCACGCTTTACCGAGGATGCCTTGGCGCTGGACCTTTAGCGAGCGTTCGACCGTCGGATTTCTGCTGCCTACATGGCGCAAGTCGAAGCGCGCCTTCGCTGAACTTGGTTTTGACGTCAAGTCGAAAGCATGGCCGCAGGCCAACGCTCGGGTTTGGCCCCCGCACGACGAAGAGGCATGACCTGAAGCCGTGAAGGTGATAGGTCCGAAGCACCTCGGGTAAACCGGAGGGCGGACCATGTCGAAGGTCACCGACTTTGTCGAGCGCGTCAAGACCGACAGCGATGCGCGGATTCTATTTGCTGGCATCCTCTTCTTCACCATCGCCTTCCCGGTGGCGTTCGCCAATGCAGCAGCAGGTGTGGAAGACGTGGGCCTCAACGCTGTGGGCGACTACGTCGTCAACGGTGAGGTCGAGACCATTCTCCTTGAAAACGGAGGCGAGTACATCCAAGACGGTGACGAATGGCCCGCCAGCCAGACCTCAGATGCGGTCAGGAATGAAATCCAAACGGCCGGCGGAAACGTCGTCGGTATCCGGATTAGCATGACCTACGACGAGGATGAAACATCGAGCGGTGCCACGTGTTTCGCAGCCAGTGGAAGTGATGCACCCGACACCATCACCGCCACCCTCGAGCACAATGGGATGACCGAAACCGGGAGCGGTGAGAACCCTGGCTCACACACGGTCGAACTCACGTGGGTCAACCTCTCCTTGCTCGACTCTGAGGTGATCTCCGGCATGAGCGGTGCAAACATCAGCGATCAACTCACGGCTGGAAGCGATGGCCTTGGCGCCTACGACATCGTCATTGGTGTGACGGCGGCTGCTGGAAACGCACCCGGTGCATGTTCTCGTAGCGACAACGGCGAAGACGTCTCCTGGACCATTGAACTCCTTGTGCTCGACTTCACCGTCGCGCCGTACCTCGAGGTCGACGCGACCCTTTGAGCCTCAGGCAAAGGCGTCGAGGAAGCCTCCGACGTCAATCAGGTCAGCCACGCGCGATTCGATCTGCGCGCGAATGCGTTCGAGCCCCTCTTCAGATCGGGCTTCTGCCCGCATCACCAACACCGCTTCGGTGTTGGATCGGCGTGCCAGATACCAGCCCTGCAGGTGACCGTTTTCATCTTCAAAGCGAACCCGAACGCCGTCCACCGTGCTGTGCGGCAGGTCAGCAAAAGCCGCGGTGATGCCCGCTACAGCGTCCTCTTTTTGCTCCTCCGCGCACGGCACCTTGCATTCACCGGTGGTGGGCAGGTTTGGTGCCACGGCATCAAGGGCTTCGCCGAAGGTCGGGCCCTCTGGTGCTGGCCTCGACCAGAGTTCCACCAGCCGTGCTGCGCTGTACAAGGAGCAATCGAACCCATACCAGCCACGGTCAGCAGGGAAGAGGTGGCCGCTCATCTCCGCAGCGAATCGGCATCCTGGACGCTCGGCCAAAGCCCGTTTCATGAACGAGTGACCCGTGCGGGCCATGAGTGGTGTTCCACCCGCCGCCAAGATGGCTGATTCAACGTTCATTGAGCACTTCACGTCGTAGATGACGGTTCGCTCGTTGACGCTCGCGCTCTCCCCGAGGTCGGCGAGCACGTCGCCCACGAGCAGCGCCACCAAGCGGTCAGGGTAGACGAATGCGCCAGTCTCGGTCACTGCGCCAATGCGGTCGCCGTCACCGTCGCTGCCCAAGCCGAATTCACATCCATGTTTCGTGACCAAGTCAGCCAGATCGGTCATGTTGTACGGTCTTGTTGGGTCTGCGCCATGGTTTGGTTCGCTGGCGTCCCACGTGCAATGCACCGCCTCGACGCGTGCACCAATGGCCTCCAACACCTCGACGAGGTAGGGTCCCGGCACCGCATTACCGGCATCCACAGCGACGTGAACAGGTCGGCCCAGTTGGCCGACACTCTTGGCGATGGCCGCGAGGTAGGTTGGCATGTGGGGCGTGGGTGTGCGTGTTCCTTCGCCGGAGGAAAACGCGCCGGCCGTGAAGACCTGGCGCAGTTCTTGGATCTCGTCTCCTGCCAGAGGAAGGTTCCCTCGGCACATCTTGAAGCCGTTATGGGTGGGCATCGGCAAGTGGCTGGCCGTGACCATGACGCCTCCATCCACGTCCATCGTCCAGCATGCGTGGTAGAGCGCTCCTGTGGTGCACACGTCAAGGTCGATGACGTCGGTTCCGGCGGCTTGCATGCCCTGCATCAGTGCGTTGGCCAAGGCCGGACTCGATGTCCGGATGTCACGGCCGACGGCCAAGCGCTTTGCCCCAAGGTAGGTCGCAAGCGCTCGGCCGAGGCGCTCTGCAAAGGCAGGCGTCAATTCGCCGGTGCCGTCTCCGTTGGCCAGACCACGGATGTCGTAGGCCTTGAAGCAGTGCTCAGCCCACGTGGCCATGGTGCTCCCAACCCGGGGCTGCACTTGAACGCGCCTCTGGTCAGGCCGAGCCGATGAGGGCATGGACCAGAATTTCGACGGAGGCACCGGCCGGCAACGCTGCAGCCTGATAGGCCGCGCGCGTCGGTGGAACGCGAACCCCCTCAAGCCATGCCGCGTAGACCTCGTTCATCGCTGCAAAATCACCGATGTCCTCGAGCAGAACCTGCACGGCCACAAGGTCGTGCTTGCTCGTGCCACCGGCCTCAAGCAAGGCGTCAATTTTCGCCAAGGCACCCGCGACCTGTGCCTGCAGGTCTCCGGCATCAGGTGCGATCTGTCCAGACAACCAGAGGTTGTCGCCCACGCGAACACCCGGCGTGTACGGGCCATACACTGCACCGCCGTCCACAACGATGGCTTGTTTCGAGGTCATGCTTACCGGTTCTGCCCTCGGTCCTTCAACCTCAGGTCGGCGGGGCTATGTGCCGCTGCCTCCAGCGCCGCCTGTGCCGACGTGTTGGGTCTTCGACCATCCCGCACACGTGCGGGCCCTTGCCCCTTTGGTCCGGGACGGCGGCACGCACGACATGCTCCTGTTGACCGAACGCGCAGAGGTTCGGTCCATGTACGAACAACGCGACGGCCATCTCCCGTCCCGCCGCACCGTGTGGGTGCCACGTGCCATGGGTGCTTGGAGCGGCCAACGGCGCGTTCGTGCGGCCGTCCGTCACCTCCGGCAATGGCGGCGTGAGGTGGCTGGTCCCTTCCGCATGGTCGCGATGAACGCGCCCCTCATGCCGTTGGCAGGTCGTTTGTCCGGATTGGGCGAGCGCTGGTGCGCGGTTGACACGGAAATCCAGCATCGAAGCCTTCGGTGGCTCAACCGCGGCATCACGGACGTCGTGGTGCCGACCCATTGGCGCGAGGATTTGGACGGAGGGCGCCTTGCAGGTTGGGCACGCGGTGCTAAGGCAGGACGGTGGAGGCTCCATCGCCTCGACGGCACCCATCAACACCTGCACCTCGCTCCGATTCGACGGCCGACCGTTATCGCAGATCCACCCCGCATCTTGGTTCGTCGGCTTTTGGGCACGGGATCGCATGATCATGGCGAGGTGATCGCCTTGCCCGACGCGGTCATCGACGGTTTCCAGGTGCTGCCTTGGGACGAGGAAGAAACCCCCTCAGATAGGCTGGCATGGACCCTTCTGGAGCGCCTTTCGGACGTGGATGGTGTGGTCACCCAATCGACGACTTTCGCGGCGGAAGCGGCCTACCTCGGCGTGCCCACTTTGCTGGTCTCGGCGGCCGAGCGTGGCTTCCTGGATCGTGTCGAAGCCGAGGGTTGGCCCTTGTTTCGGCACCGTGGTGCATGCGAAGGTGAGGCGTGGTTGGACATCAGGGCGCGATGGGCCACAGGGATGGCGCTGACCGATGCCTTGTCACCCGACCCTTGGCCTGACGCGAGGTCAGCCTTCGCGGCCATGCTTCAGGGTTGAAGCCACGCCCGCAGGACGTCCTCATGATCGCCGTTGAGGCGGTACACGCCTGAGAGCACATCTGCAATCGGAACGAAGCGTGCATCCGCAGCATCGTCGCCGGGTTTCGGCTCTTGCGCCTCGTCCACCATGTCGACCTCGTAGACGATGCTGACGACGTGCTTCCGCTCATCGCGCTCTGGATCGCTCATCACCATGAGCAAGCGAGGATTGCATCCCTGGATGCCGGTTTCCTCCTCCAGTTCCCGAAGTGCACCCTCTTCCGCGGTTTCGCCCACGTCCATGAAGCCGCCCGGGCAGCCCCATGAGCCGACGTTGGGAGGGTGCTTGCGCTGAATAAGCAGCACCTCATCGCCGCGACGCACGCACGCGTCCACCGCGAGGCTGGGATTCTCGTATCCTTTGCATCGATCGCATACGCCCACTGGCTCACGCTCCGTAGCGTCGCTTCCGCTGTTGAAAGGCCTTGATGGCTTTGAGGAGTTCACGCTTTGAGAAGGAGGGCCAATACACGTCGGTGAAGTAGAGTTCAGCGTAGGCCATTTGCCAAAGCAGGAAATTGGAGATGCGCTCTTCGCCCGATGTGCGGATGACCAAGTCCGGGTCAGGCATGTCGGCGGTGTAGAGCCGGTCGGACACCGCCGCTTCGTCGATGGCTTCCAACGCAAGCTCACCTTTGGCGTGGTCTTCGGCGATGGCGCGGATGGCGTCGAGGATTTCTTCTCGGCTTCCGTAAGCAAGGCAGACGGAGAACACAAAGCGTTCGTAGCCCGCCGTGCGGCTTTCGGCATGGTCGATGGCCTCGATGACCCTGGGTGGCAGGAGATCGCGGCGGCCGATGATCTGGACACGGACGTGGTTCGCGTGAATGCGTGGGTCTTCTGCGATGTCGTTGAGGCCCTCGATGTACAGGTCGAAGAGCGCATCCAACTCATGCTGTGGGCGGTTGAGGTTCTCCGTTGACAAGGCGTACACCGTGAACCACGGGATGTTGAGCTCGAGGACCCAATCCAAGACCTCCTCGAGTTTGGCTTTGCCAATGCGATGACCAACACCCGAGGTCAAGCGGTTCTTGAACGCAAACCTGCGGTTGCCGTCCATGATGATGGCCATGTGTTGTGGACGGACCTCGTGGGCCATGACCTCGCGCAGCATGCGCTGGTCCACGGCTCGCCCGAGGGCGTCTCCCACACGGTCACTGACTCCCATGGCGATTCCCCGTGCGCGCACTTGCCCTTGAGGAATGCGCACGCCAAGGGCAGGGTTCACACGCAGGAACGTCCTCGACCCAACATGCTCACCCCGTGGCCAACGGGCCTCCTGCCGGAGGACTCCGAAGGGACGGTCTCCACGCCATGGGGTCCAGTGAGGGTCATGTCGGGCAGCGTTGAGGGCTTGCTTGCCGCCCAAGACGGTCGCTGGGGAGCTTCGATTGAGGGTGCGGACGTCGAGGCGATGCATGCCGACCGGCACGGGCGCTGGTACCGTGCTGAGCACGAAGGCGCCGCCTATGATGTGCTGATGTGCACCTTTGGCACGGGACGCGCGCTCTCTTCCCTGGCCCAGCAAGCGGACCGCGCGGAGGCCTTGCGCGCCACAAACCGAATCCAACTCCCCGTGGGGGGCTGCACGGTGGACGGCCACGATTTGCTGTTCATCTGGCCTCACGCTTCAGCGCTGGGCATCAACGACGTGGACCTTCTCGAACAGTTTCGGGTGGCTGGAACTGTGCTGGGCGCTCTGGAGCCGTGGTCCACCCCGCCGGTGGAGCGGCGTTGGAACGACGCGATGGCCACCGTGGAGCAGCGGCTTGGGACCTCAACGCTGTGGCGGGCCCCCCACGATCGTGCCACGGTTGGGCTACCTGATCTGCAATTGTCCTTTCACAGCCTTGTCGAGGGTGAAGAAGGCCCGCGCTTCAGGCCGCTTCCGCGAACGGTGGATGAGGCCCTGACCGATGTGGTTGGCCGACGGCCCGGTCTGGCCCACGCGATGGCCCTCGAGGGTGAAGCGGTGGAGGCCGGCCGTGCTACGGAGGCTGGCGGGCCGGAAGCTTGGTTCAACGCGTGGAGCGAGGGTGCTCCTGCTGCATGGTCGAACCCCCGTGCCCGTTCGACCTATCGAGGTGGCCTCTGGATTTGGCGCTATGCCAACGTCATGCGATGGCGCGGCCGAGCTTTGGCTTGGGACGATCATGAACTACAAGCCGCTACGAAATCATGGCTGGAAGACGTCGATCGGCTTCAGGCGCGGCTCGGTGTGCTGCGCATGTGGCGCTCGTTGCTCTGGCTTGGTGCGGCGGGTTTGGCCGCGGCGTGGTATGCCCATGCCCTTGGCTCCTTGACGCAAACCGCTTCCGTGGCCCTTGCAGGGGCATCCGTTGCCATCGCAGCCGTCGGTTGGGTCCGCTACCGCGTGGCTGAACCTGGTCCGTTCTGACTCAGCGGGACTGGCGCACGCGTGCGTCGTGGAACTCGAGATTCAACTCACGCGAGATGCGGACGATGTCCAGCATCAGGTCTTCGCGGGCCTCACGTTCGGCCACGGAGGAATTGATGTCCCAGTAGAGGTTGACGGCCACGTCAATGGATTGGGCGGAGATGCCTTCCACGGCGCACCATGACGCGTCCTCGTTGAGGGTACGCTCGTTGTCACGCACCGCTGCGATGACCTTGTCGCAAAAGGTGCTGACCGCTTCGGGGTCCGAGGCGAGGTCGAGGTGGAGCGTCGTCTGCCATCGGCGCCATCGGCGTTTGCCGTAGTTTTCCACGGCCATGCTGACCAAGTTCGCGTTAGGAACGGTGACCACCGTATCCGCAGACGTGCGCAGGATGGTGGTCCGGAGGTTGATTTCGATGACTTCACCCTCCGTGCTTCCAACGACGACCCAATCTCCGACGCGGAAGGGGCGGTGCTGCAGAACGGTAACCGCGCCGAATAAATTTGAAATCGTGTCATTGGCGGACAGGGCCAGGGCCAGTCCGCTGATGCCGAGTCCGGCGATGAGCGAGGTGAGGTCCAGGCCAAAGGCATCGGCCACAAACACACCGCCGATGAAGAGGATGATGAAGCGCAGGACGCTCTCCACCGCGGAAATGACGGTCCGTTCTGAACCGTCGAGTTCGTCGTCGTCATCGATCAAGTCCATGACGTCCTGCACGACGTCCACGGCACGGAAGGCGGCGCGGACCAAGGACACCACGAGCACAAGTTGAACCACGCCGATCATGGCCAAGGCGCCAAGGTCCGGCAGGTCCGCCAACTCCGAACCGTCCAGCGTCAAGGCGTGGAGACGCTGCAGGCCAAGGAGGACCACGCCGGCTGCGGCAGCGGTGCCGATGGAGCGGTGACTGGAATGCAGTGCCTC
>Ga0163109_10001339_pt1 | contig 19544 bp, 7 predicted proteins | sample CRUFie1St13metaG_FD_108704 | JGI IMG/M metagenome (GOLD analysis project Ga0163109, IMG submission 108704) | Marine microbial communities from the Costa Rica Dome - CRUD Field 142mm St13 metaG | ecosystem: Environmental > Aquatic > Marine > Oceanic > Photic zone | place: Costa Rica: the Eastern... | reverse complement strand
TGGTTCAAAATATACTGCTGGAACTTATTACTTTGATAATACATCAACTCTTGGTTCAGGAAATGGTGGATCTTATGTTGTTACCAGCAATGGTATTCGAGGAAACATAGGTGACATAGTACAGGTTACTGGAATTGGAACAGAAACTGATAGTTATAGTAAAATTACTGATGTCAATTCAACTACAAAAATATCAATTAAAAAGACAGGCACAGATCCATTACCAAAAGCAGGTCAGTTCTTAATTCACCTTGGATCTCCAGTCACTATATCAGGAAATAGTTTTGACAATTCAACAAAGATAACTACAATCACAACCTCTTCTGCACATGGATTGGTGAAAGGAAATTCATTCCGTGTTTTAGATAGTTCAGATGGTAATCTTGGTGATTTTATTGTTAAAGATAAGATTAGCGTAACACAATTTACATGTGAAACAACAACCGCATTATCTAATCCTAGTTCTATTATAAAACATGGAATGTCAGCAAACGATGGTGATGTGGCAAGAAATCTTACCATCTATGATGGAGATGTATTAATTCTTAAGAATAACAGTGCACTTCCTGAGGGTGGAACTGGTATAGGGCGAGGTGAAACTGAAGTTAAATTAAAAGTCCAAGCACCAAGTTCTCAAATCGGTATTATGGCAAGATTCCCTCTTGGATCTTACATACAAGTTGATAATGAACTTATGAGAGTGGCTTCATCAACTTTATCGGGATCTAGTAATGATGAGTTAACAGTTATTCGTGGTGTTTTAGGATCTGATAAGGAAGAACATCTTTTTGATTCGCTAATTAAAAAAATTAAACCATTACCCGTTGAGTTCCGTAGACCATCAATTATTCGTGCTTCGGGTCATACATTTGAATATGTTGGTTATGGTCCTGGTAACTATTCAACTGGTTTACCACAGGTTCAAGTCAAGACGCTAACAGAGAGAGAAGAGTTCTTAGTTCAATCACAAGAGAGATCATGTGGTGCTGTTGTTTATACTGGTATGAATAACAGAGGTGACTTCTTTATTGGTAACAAGAGAGTCAGTTCAACAACTGGACAGGAGAGAACATTTGATGCTCCAATCCCAACTGTAACTGGTGAAGATCCAGCAAGATTAAGTGTTATTTTTGATGAAGTAATTGCGAAGGAAAGAATCCTTGTTGAAGGTGGTAAATCAAATGAGATTCTATCTCAATTTGATGGTCCTGTCACCTTTAACAATAGTGTTAAAATGAACAAGGATTTGATTGTTAGTGGAAATGTTAAATTTTCAGGAGATGTTGAGTTTACTTCTACATCAAGTGAATACACAACAGATTCATTATTTAAAGCAAATATTAAATTACAAGATAATAAAAGAGTATTATTAGGTAATGGTCCTGGAATAGCAACAGATGCAAGTAATGGTAGTGCTGATTGTGAAATATATCATGATGGTGGCAATACAAGAATCGATCAATTATCTAATGGAACTGGAAACTTACGGTTACAGCACGGTGGATCAACAAAAATTGAGGTTAACCCTGATGGTTCAGTATTATCTGGTGTTACCACAGTTGGAATTTTAACCTCAAGTGGAACTATTACATCTAATATATTTGTAGGACTCACAACAGTAAGGTCTGGATCTGTGGTTGAAGCAGTTAGTTTAGGTAGCACTTTTACTTCCAGAGCAAGATTAACAGCTGATGGTGGTCTTGAATTATCCAGAGAAACTGTTGACCTCGGACCTCCAATTGACACTCAAGGACCATATATTGATTTTGCAAGATCACATCAATCAGATTATGATGCCAGAATCCAAATGGATCGTGCTGATGATGTTCTTGATGAGGCGGGTGAATTAATATTCATTACACCAAATCCCACTTTTAGTTTACCAATGTATGGTCAAAATGTTGGTGAGAAGTTTAGAGTTACAAGGGGTGGTGCGAAAGTTACTGGTGAATTAGAAGTAACTGGTGATATTACAGCATTAACTTCAGACATTCGACTCAAAACTGACATTGAATCTATTGATAATGCTTTAGACAAAGTATGTAAGATTTCTGGATTCACTTACAAACATAATGAAGCTGCAAAGGTCAGATGTAACATAGATACAGGAGATCAAAGATATGTTGGTGTCTCTGCTCAAGATGTTCAACAAGTGTTACCAGAGGCAGTTAAACCTGCACCTAGCAATGATGAATATTTGACAGTCCAATATGAAAAATTGGTTCCACTTTTAATTGAGGCAATCAAAGAACTTAAGAATGAAATTGATGAACTAAAAAACAATAAGTAAATCTTATGACATTACCTACCTCAGGACAAATAAAAGCTAGCGATATAGCTAATGAATTTGGATATAGTCAAGGTTCAACAAATGGTATTAAACTAGGTGATTATCGTGGTCAAGATTTTACAAACCCAAATAATACTAGTGTTCGAGTTCCTACAAGTGAAAATGTTACTAATGATCCAAATGGTTCGGTTAAATTTAGTGACTTTTATGGTGGAAGGTTGACTATTGTAGTTAACTATTTTGGTGCACCCGCTGAATATAAACCTGGCGATGCCTATCAAAGATTTACATTTCCTAATTTAAGGGCAGTTGTTGGTAATAATGATGTTGGTGCATTCAAGCAATTTAATGGCAATAATTCAGCAGGGAAAAGAGTGGTTATACTTGTTAATGAGGACATTGGATCGGATAAAGTCGCAAATAATAGTTGTGCTTTGAGAACTGGAACTGGTTGGAATGCTGATACCGCAATGCAAGTTCTTTTAGGACCTGATGGTGAAATTCTTGGTGCTGGTGGTGACGGTGGTCAAGGTAGAATATCATCTGGTGGTGCTGCAGGTGGTTTTGGATCTTCTGGTTTAGGTATTCAATTTGAAGGAGTTGGTGGAACTAAAGTCACAATCCAATCTGGCGGAAGAATCGCTGGAGGCGGTGGTGGAGGAGGTGGAGGTGGTTCTGCCGAAGTTAAACGAGAGAAACTTATTGGTACAGGTCCCAAATTCTATGGTGTTGGTGGTCACGGTGGTGGTGGTGCTGGACTTCCAGCGGGAACAGGAGCAACTCCTCAAAATAATGCAACTAAACTAAATCCTGGAAATGCAACAGCTGGCACAAATTCAAACAGTAATCCTGGTTCTATTGGTGGTGACGGTGGTATTGGTGGGTTCCCTGCACAAAACGGTAATGCTGGTGCTATTGGAGAAAATTATGGTAGTCCACAGGAAGATCCTTTTCTCTTTGGTGCTGGTGCTGGAGGGGCAGCTGGAGCAGCAATTCGAAGAATTGGTGGTATGAATAATATTATCATAGAAAATCTTGGTGCTTCATCTCAAATTGTTGGTTCAACTGTTGAGACGGGAGTTACCTAAATAAGTAAAAAGCTAATAGTATAGATGGCGAATATCAGAAAGACCTTTAATTTCCGTGAAGGTGTCAAAGTTGATGATAGTGTTCTAGTTGTTGCTGGACAGAGAGTTGGTATAGGATCTACTATTCCATCTAAAGTTTTAGATATTAATGGTGATGTAATTTCATCTGGACAGTTAACAGTTTCTAATTTAGTTGTTAGTGGAGTAAGCACATTAAGTGATGTACAGATCGGTACAGGAATTACAATAGAATCAAGTAGTGGAATAATAACTGCAAACAAATTTTTTGGAGATGGTTCAACATTAGATAATCTTCCAACATCACAGTGGACAGACATAGATGTTGGTCTCGGTTTTACAAGCATCTATAATGAAGGAAATGTTGGAATAGCAACTGCAGATCCAAGATCTACACTACAGATTGGATCCGATCCAGACACTGTTGGAAAGAATGGTGTTATTGTTGATGCTTCAACTGGTAATATTAAATCTAGCGGTATCATAACTGCTGCATCATTTGTAGGTGATGGTAGTTTATTGGAAAATGTGCCATCTAGTGGTATTGCTGGAACTGTTGCGAATGCTAATATTGCTCAATATGCACATGTTGCTGGTATCGCAACTGTTGCTCAAGGATTGACAGGCACACCTAATATTACCGTAGGATCTATAACTGCATCCTCTGGAACATTTAGTGGAGTAGTAACTGCCACGACTTTTGTAGGTAATTTAACTGGAACAGCGAGCGTTGCAAGCGTTGCTTTAGCACTATCTCAAGGTGCATCCTACAGTGCTGATAATATTATCGGTGGTATTGGATCTTTTGGTGCAATAGGTATAGGAACTGCAAATCCTGCAACTGATTTACAAATACTCAATGCAAATAATTCTGTTATAACTTTAGGTAGATCAACATCTGCAACTGGCGATAATGGTGCAATAAGTTTCGGAAAAGTAGTTAATTCATTCCCTTATAGTGGAGCAAAATCACTAGATATTTTAAATTACAGTAGTGGTAATATTAATTTCTACCTAGAAGCTGGTAGTGTTGGAGTGAATACTGGTGACTTCCACTGGCATCGAAGAGGTAACTTTGCTCAGTTAATGACATTAACTCATCAGGGATCATTAGGTATAGGAGAAACTCAACCAAATCATAATTTACATGTGGTTGGAACCTCGACTGTAACGAGTAATGCTTTCTTTGGAAACAATGTTGAGATTAAAGGTGATGCTGATGTAACAGGCACATTAACAGTCGGATCATTTAATCTCTCAAGTTTTACTGGGGATGTTATTGGTAATTTAACTGGTAATGTAAATGCCACGAGTGGATTATCTACTTTCAATAATTTAAAAGTAACGGGAGATTCGGAATTACGAGGAAATATTGGTGTTGGAACTATCACAGGTGGAGATCCATTACTTCCTACAGTAACTATAAACCCACCAGATATTAATGGTAACGCAAGTCGTAGAATAGTAATAAATGATACAGGTCAGATTGGAATTAGAACTACAGAAATATCTGAATCTGTAGATATTGATGCGATAGGATGTATAGCAGCATTTGGTATTGTTGGTGTAGGAACTACAATATTTGGAAAAGCAGCTGTTGATTTCTCTGATGCTGGAAAGATTGGTGCTGCGACAACATCTAATCGTTTTATGTTACCACCAGTGTTGACTGGTTCAGAAAGATCAAATATATCTCAAGTGTTAGAGGGTGCTTTTATCTATAATAGTGATAATAATCGAATTGAAGTTTATAATGGAACATCATGGCAACCTGCATCTGCTGGTGGTGCGTCAGGAATTTTAAATGTTGTTGACGACCCGACACCTGAACTTGGTGGTAATTTAAATTTAAATAATAAGTATATTACTGGATCTGGTGGTGTGAGCATTACTGGTGTTGTTACTGCGACCACATTCAGTGGATCTGCTGCATCATTAACATCAATACCTGCTGGACAATTAACAGGGACAGTAGATGATGCTCGATTAACAGTAGTTTCTTCTTCTAAGTTAAGCGGATCATTACCAGCAATTAGTGGTATTTTATTGACAGACTTGACTGGTGCTTCTAGTGGAACTTATGGTTCTACAAGTGAAACTCCTGTCATTACAGTTGATGGTAATGGTAGAATTACAGGAATTGCAACAGCTGCCATATCTGGTGGTGGAGGTGGTGGTATATCGGGTATAATAGTACAGGACGAGGGTAGTTCATTATCTACAACTGCAACTACACTTAATTTTGTAGGTGCTGGTGTTACCGCTTCTGGAACTGGTGCAACTAAAACAATCACTATCTCTGGTGGTGGAGGTTCAGGTAGTGGAGGAGTAGTTTCTTCAGGAACATTCACTGCAACTGCAAATAATCCATCCACATTAGATACTTATGCATATGATTCAGCAGAACTTGTGTTTGAATATACTGTATTTGTCAAGAATGGTGCTAACTACCAAACTCAAAAATTATTAGTGATGAGGGATGGAACAACAGTAACCTCAACTCAATATGGAATTATGTATAGTAATAATTTAATAGTTCAATTAAGTGCTTCAATAAGTGGTAGTAATCTTTTATTAAGAGTCACACCAGAACAAAATATAAATGGAAACACTACATATAGAGTTAAAAGGGAGGTGATTTAAATGTCAATCGAATTAACTGATAATGAATATGATGAAAGAAAAAAAGTTTTTGAGGCATGGAGAGACACCCTACTAAAAGAACCAACAGGTGATGTGAAAAAAGAATATTGTGTTGGTTGCTTTCAAGAAAGTGACTGGCAGTTTATTCATGCAGAATTAATAAAAGATGGATCATTAGAAAGTAATATACCAACAAATGAATGTGAATGCATTAACGATTGTCTTCAAAGTCCCGTGCGAGGACATTACTTGTTAACAGATACGGAAGCAGCTGAACTTAGAGCAAATCCAAAAGTAAATTATGTTCAAGTTAATGCGACTGCATATCCAGGAACATATGCACCAAATCCTGATGATTTAACATATGCTCGAACTTATAGATATTCCTCAACAGTAAAAAATCAACAAGATACTGAATATGAACCTAATGCAGGGGGAACGGGAGATTCAAATGACACCATTAATCCATATGTATTTGCTGGTTCAAATTTACCTGGTGCTCAGTTATTAAATAGGTGCACTGCTCAACTACTTCGACATACACAGAAGAGAAATCCATGGGTTGTTTTAGGAGATGCGAAAACTATCATTGATGATAGATTATATCATTATGGGACAGGAAAGGATGTTGATCTAATTGTATGTGATGATCATTGTTGGTTTGGTCATATAGAATTTCAAAATCCAAATCGGATAACAAATGTAAAACAGGAGGATGGCACACCATCAATAGGGGTTTCAGGACCAAGCGACTATATTGGTGGTAATGTGTTAGACAGTGGATATTCAGCTTCATCTACAAACGGAACTTGTGACGTACTAGATGTTGTATTAGAGGCTCCTTACTATATTGATCCTGCATGGTTTGAAGCAGATATTGCAAATAGATTAACTACTCGTTGGGATGGAACTACCGTTCCCGTAGAATCTGTTGCGAGAGAGTGGTGGTTTGATTCAAATAAAAGATCTTCTCAATTTGCAAGTGCAGGGACAGTTTTACCTTCAGCTGTAGCAGATTACACAAGACTTAAATCTAATGGGGTGCTCACTGATGCTGGAGGTGGAGGACCCACTGAAGGTTGGTTTGCTCATGGCACACCTTGTGCTTCTCAGGCATATGGGAGATCTTATGGTTGGGCGTATAATGCAAACAAATGGTATATAAATTTATTCGGTGATGGTGGCGTACTGTTTGAAGCTTGTTTTGATATAGTAAAAATATTTCATCAAAATAAACCAAATCGTTCATCGGATAACACAAAAAATCCAACAATAACAAGTAATAGTTGGGGTCGTAGATTTAATCCAGCAGGAGCAGGAGATTACTTACCTGGTGGAGGTGGTCAGGGACAGTATCCAGGATATTATTGGTATCGACCTGCTACAATTGATGGAACTACAAGTGGAGTGTTATTTAGAAATTGGGATGTAGATGGTAATACCGATGGTGCAAACAATAATTCCGTTCCAAGATTTATGTCTAATCGAATTGCAGGAGGACCACAAATACAATGCACACCTGTAAGTGGATCAACTTTTACTGCTTACGAGGAGATGAATGCAGCAGGAGTTTTGTTTGTATGTGCTGCTGGAAATCATAATCAAAAATGTGTTAAAAGTACTCATCCAGATTATAATAATTATGTCGATTTTAATAACAATGTTGCTTTAAGTGCGACTCAATTTACTGTTGGTAGTGATAATCAAAATTATATTAGAACCATCAATAGAGGAGGATTTCCATCAGCATATAATGAAGCTATTGTCGTTGGAGCATTGACTGGTGCTCTTAATTCTTCTGGACAAGAACAGAAAGCAAATTATAGTAGTATGGGTGATCTCGTGACCTGTTGGGCAACATCTGGTGGACTCATTCTTGGGCAACGTAGTGCCTATCTGACAAATGCTGCATCTAAATTATCGCAACCAAATAGTCAAGCTTACCATGCTCGTTACGATTCTACTTATACTGTTGGTTCAACACAATCTCTTACATGTGATGATAAAGGTTTTAATGGTACGAGTTCTGCGTGTCCAATTGCTTGTGGTTTAATTGCGACTAAGTTAGAAACCAATCGAGATTGGACATTTAGTGACATAGAAAGTTGGTTGAATGGTCTCGGCACTCAAAGTCAACAGGATTTTTATTATGGAGTAGAGTCAACAACTGAGAATGACACAACTTGGACAGATAACAGGAGTTTACAGGGAGGTTCTGCGTTAGTAATATATGATGCTCCTACCACTGGTGGAGGATTATCTGGCGTATCAGTAGAAATTTCTGGTGATTTAACTTTTAGTGGTGCTTTTACTCTCAGTGAAACATAAATATTTAAAAAAAATTGAAAGGTGTCAATAATGAGTATAGTAGCAATCGATGATTCTTCATTTACGCAAGAAGCAACGCCCGTTATAAATTATACTCCTAATTCAATTGATGAATATATTGTAATTGTCAATTTACCAGAGGATTGGCATGTAGTTCATAACTATATCATCAATGAGAATGAGATTGATGGAATACCAAATAGAAAAATTCATTGCCTAAACACTCAACAGTTTTCATTAAGAAGTGCAATTTATGAAATGAGTGTCTCTGAGGCAGAGATATTGAAAACTCATAGTAAAGTAGAGAGTGTTGAGTTAAATCCTGATAAGTATCCACAACCACAATCTCCCATATCCGCAAGTAGGTTTGGAACTACGGTTGCTTTTCCAAAACCTCAACTTTCAATGCCAATATCAGGCACTTATGCACCATCCACAAGCACCACAAATGGGGTTCGTTCAAATTGGAGTCAATTGTTTGTAAATGATCCATCAAGTGAACCTTATCAAGGTAATGGTATCACATCAACTGATACTGTTGATCGAGATATAAACTATACTGTTACTGGCAATAGTGTTGATGTGGTAGTAATTGATGATGGAATGAGTGTGCTGCATCCAGAATTTATTGCAACTAATGGTTCATACAGAGTTTTTGATGTGATTCTTGATGGTCCGTATAAAGCAGATCCAGCAGCATTTAGTGGATACACATCAAATGTGACTATAGACGGAGTAAATATAGGAAGTCGTGCTCAAGAGGCAAGAGCAAGACAATGGTGGTCAGATACAACTATAAGATCCTCTGCATTTCAAAGTCTTGGTACATTAACTATTCCAGCATCATATACAAGGATACATGCACATAGTAAAAATGGTACAGATTCCATAATAGGTGGTCATGGAACAGCGTGTGGTTCACAAATTGGTGGTAAACATCATGGACTCGCATTTGAATCTAATCTTTGGATTATTCGAATTGCTCTAGGTGGTTCTGGTGGAATAATAGCTGGATCCACTGCACTCAATGCTTGCACAATATTTCATAATGCGAAGAAAGCAGCATCAAATAATCCTGATCCGACTTTAATCAATAATAGTTGGGGATCTTTTGGTCAAACTGGCAATACATATAATACCTCTTATACTCACAATTACAGAGGTAGTACTTTGTCATATGTGGGAACAGGAGTTCCAGCTGATGGAAATGGAACTGACTATACGAATATTATTCCAGCAGATGTAGGATCATGTAGAAATTATAAACATGCAACTGCTAGGATACCAGGTAGACCTTACATATTCAGATATAATACATCTGTAAATAACGGGGGAACATATCTTACTAGTGCTACAACCACTTCTTCAGCAGCAGAAAATGCGATTAATGCAGGTTGTATCGTTCTGGCAGCAGCAGGTAATGATAACCAAAAATTATCAGATAAAAATGATGTTGATTTTGATAATTGGTATCTTATTAGTAGTATCTACATAAATCGTGTCGGTGGAGTTCAACAAGGATTTTCTGGTGATCATGATGTAGGAAAAGGCACCATTCGTATAGGTGCTGTTGATTGTGCTGTTGAACCAACAGATGAAAGGCAGGGAGTTGCTAAGTATACAATTCGAAAAGTATCGTACTCAAATAATGGTCCGATGATTGATATCTTTGCCCCTTCTGAAGCATCAATGGCAGCTGCATATGCAAGTTATGAATCAGCAAACGGTGCAGTGCCACGGGTTGATGATACAAATTATAAGGATCGTGCTTTTAACGGGACAAGTTCTGCTTGTCCAAATGCTGCTGCCCTTGTTGCAATTTATTTACAAAATAATAGGACAGCAACACAAAGTTCAGTTAGGACATGGTTAACAGGAACAGCATGTAGAAATAATTTATTGTCAGATCCATATCCTAATGCAAATGATGCTTCATATTGGTCTCAAAATTATCTTGGAACATATGATTATCCTGTTAATGATTATGAGTCATTTAATGTCAGAGGAAATGGAAATTTAAGGGGTGCACCAAATCGTGTTCTCTATAATCCTTTAATAACTGCTGATACAACTGCTCCGACTTTACTTAGTACATCTCCAGTAGATGGTGCAACAGGGGTTGTAGTAAATTCAAATATTGTTCTTAATTTTTCTGAAAGTGTCATTGCACAAGATAATAAAAATATTGTTATCTATAAATCTGATGACTCTGTTGTAGAAACTATTCCAGCAACTGCTGATGAGGTTGGGGAACCAGTTTCTGGATCAGGAACTAATCAGATAACTATTGACCCAACTAATGATTTTGACACAAGCACAGGTTATTATGTTTTAATTGATTCTGGTGCCTTCAAAGATAGTTCAGGTAATTCTTATGCTGGAATATCAGATAAAACAACTTTGAATTTTACCACTGAGGCTGACTTAACTGCTCCGACTCTAGTTAGTTCAATTCCAAGTAACGGTGACACAAATTTCCCAATTGGTGAAGACATCATTCTCAATTTCTCAGAGGTGGTAACTGCAGTGAGTAGTAAAAATATCAACATTTATCTATCAAATGGTGCACTTGTAGAACAAATTGATGTTACAGATAGTAAGGTATCTGGATCGGGAACTGCTCAAATAACTATTAATCCAACCACCACCCTTATTCCAAGCACAGGTTATTATATTTTAATTGATTCTGGTGCTTTTAAAGATGGTGGAAATAATAATTATGCGGGAATAACAAATTCATCAACTTTAGCTTTCCAGACCGCAGCTGTTGGTCAAAATGAACTAAAGATACAAGTTGGTGGTGGTGGTCTAAATATTAGTGGCGATGTAACTATCTCCTAGAAATATAAATATTTAAAAAGTCAAAAGAAATGGCAAATGTAGGTTTTGGTTTAACACAACTAGATATAACAGGATCAGGGACACCAGTAATAGAAAGTTCTACTGGTAATGTGAGATTTGCACTAGGATCAGGGACACCAAAAATAGAGAGTTCGAGTGATATAAATTTAACTGCAAATACGGTAGCAATTAGTTCACATTCAAGTGTGGGTGGTAATTTTAATGTTGGTGGGGTAATAACTGGTGATGGATCTGGAATATCTAATGTTACTGGTACTGGTTCTGGTGTAGTTGTTAGAGATGGTGGTTCTTTAGTAGGAACTGCAGCAACTATAGATTTTGGAACTAATTTATCAGTATCGTCAATATCTGCTGGTGTAGTTACTGTAACTAGTTCAGGTGGTGGATCAGGTAGTGGAGAATTAGGAATAAAAACTGCTGGAGGTTATGTAGGATTTGGAATTACTTTCTTAGATTTCAGAGGATCTGCAATTGGTGAAATTACTCCTCCCTCCTCTGGTATTTCTACGATTAATATTACTGGCGGTTCTGGTGGTGCAGGAGATATCACATCTGTGCTTGCTGGAACAGGATTATCTGGTGGTGGCACCACTGGCGATGTAACTTTAAATCTAGCAAATACTAGTGTTAATCCAGGTAATTATACCAACGCTAATATTACAGTTGATGCTCAAGGTCGTATTATTACAGCATCAAATGGAGTTGGTGGAAGTGGAATTCCAGGTGGTTCAAATACTCATGTTCAGTATAACAACTCTGGTATTTTTAGTGGTACATCAAATTTAACTTTTAATGGCACAACTCTCTCAGCAAACATAATCAATCTTACTAATAATGGATTAAACCTCACTTCTAGTCATGATGTAGGAGTTTCTGCATTAGGTTTATATATTAATAACACATCTAATACACAATCAATTGCAAGTTTTCAGTTTTCAACTGGATGTATTTTAAACGATAGTAATGCTGCTACTAGATTAGAAACAAGGACATTTGGTGTAAATGTTACAGGCGATTTGGTATCTGATGGTCTAGTCGTAGATGGAAACTCAAATTTAAACGGAAATATCACAGGTAATAATTCTACAAATATATCTGGAATTAACTCAGTCACTGCAACATCATTCTTTGGTGATGGTTCTGTAAGAACAGATTCTTTAGAAGTACTAGGAGTATCTACATTTACTGGTAACATAGATGCGAATGCACAATTAGATGTTGCTGGAATTGCTACTTTCAGTGGTGATGTACATTTCAAAGGTGCTGGTGGTACAACTAAAATATTATTTGATATGAGTCAAGATCGCTTAGAAGTTGGAGACTACGCTGCAATTTCATTTGGTGATCATCCAGATTATTCAATATCTTATGCTAGTGGCAATCAGTTTAGTATTGCAGGTATGTATAACGGTTCTGATGATTTTGTAATCGGACACTATAATTCCGCTGGTAATATTCTCAAGTCATTTAAATCAGTAAGAAGTACACAAGCCGTTGAATTATACCATTCGGATAATAAAAAATTAGAAACAACTTCTGCAGGTGTAAATGTAGTTGGTAATTTAACAGTAACTGGTAACTTACCTGCTGCAACAAACGTAAATCTAACTGCTAATAATGACAACCTAGTGTATAGAGTTCCATTTGCTAGTTCCAATACTGGTACTCCAGTTCTTTATTCTGATGGTGATTTAACTTTCAATCCAAACAGTGGTACACTGACTGCTGGATCTTTTGTGAAGAGTGGTGGTACATCATCACAATATCTAATGGCAGATGGATCAGTTTCCACTGGTTCCACTGGTGGTGGTGGCGGTGGTTCAGGCATTATTATCCGACATGATGGTAGTGTAGTTGGAACAGCAACATCAATTGATTTCTCTACAAATTTAGATGTATCTGCGATCTCTGCGGGTATTGTAACTGTGACCGCACCTCCAGTTATTACACAGATAATTGGTACTGATGGAATATCTGGTAGTGGATCTTCAGGTAATATATTTTTAAGTTTAGCAAACCTATCTGTCAATCCAGCTGGTACTTACACCAATGCGACTGTTACTGTTGATGCTAAAGGTAGAGTCACAAGTGTAGGAAGTGGATCATATAATACTGGAAATGGAGTTATGGGTGTCGTTGTTAAGCACGATGGAGTACCTGTTGGAACTGCTGCGACAATTGACTTCTCGACAAACTTAGATGTATCTGCAGTCTCTGGTGCTGCTGTTACAATTACTGCTTCAGGTGGTAGTGGAAGTATCGCTGGTATTAGTACAACAGGCACATCACTCTTTAATCAACTAAATGTTTCTGGTGTCTCTACATTTGGAGAAGGTATATTTTTACCTGACAATAAAAAAGCTGAATTTGGAAATACAGCAGGTAGTGCGGATTTAGAAATCTTTCATACTGGTGCAAGCAGTGTAATTCGTACTTCGCCAACAGCTACTGGGGGTTTAAATATACGCAGCGAGGATGATATAGTTTTTGGAACTACATTATCTCCCTCAGATGATTATATAAAAGCTATTAGAGATGGTGCAATAGAGTTATATTATGACGGTGATAAAAAGTTTGAGACAACTGGATATGGTGCTACGGTTATTGGAAATGTATCTGTTGGTGGAACTGTAAACGTTCAAAAAGATGTATATTTTACTCATGATGGTAATCAGGGTCACAGTATAGGTATAGGGACAAGGGGTAATAGTGTCTATTTTAATCCTAATGGTTCATTAGTTCTCACAACAGGAACTACCAATAATTATGGGAGATTTGAAATTGATGTTGATGGAAATATAACTTTTGGCACACAGCAGGGTAGATTGTTTTTATTACCAGATTTAGTTACTCATGAATTTGATCAGGATACACATTTTGGTTTTCCACGAGGTGCAGGTTCACTTTATGAAGATAGATTTGAAGTTCAGACAGGTGGAACTGTAAGATTAGCAGTTGACAATGCTGGTATATCTGTTGGAACTGGTGCTACAATCAATTCAAATGGACAAGTAAGTTTCGTTGGTGTAACTACTATTGGAAGTAGCCTATTCGTAGACGGAACTCTCTATTTAAATAGTGGAACAATTCGTCGAGAAGGTAAATTATGGATTAATAATAATAGTGGAAATCCTAAGTATTATGCAGGTACTCCAATGAGTTCTTCTGGTGACCACATATTTAGTACTTTTACAGGATCATCAGGTGATCAAGAAAGATTCCGTATTGGTGCAGATGGTCAAATAGGATTAGGGTATCTAGGTGCTCCAAAATATGGAACTTCAGGTCAAGTATTGACAAGTGGTGGTTCTGGATCTGCAGCATCTTGGACAACAATAAGTACTCTTGTATTAAATGTTAAAGATTATGGAGCTGTAGGCGATGGAACTACAGATGATACAACTGCAATTCAAAATGCCCTTAATGCAGGTAGTGTGTTCTTCCCTGCAGGTTCTTACAAAATAACTTCTACTATTTCTCTCACCGATAAAATAAGAAGTATTAATGGTGTAGGTCAACAGTCGATACTAAAATTTGTTCCAACTTCAAATCCTGACAATTTATTTGAAATCACTAGAACTGATGCTGAATCTGCATTTTTCCAAGTTTCAAATTTAAGATTTGATACTACTGTTGCTGACGCTGGTTATGCCATAAAGATTCAAGAAACGAGAAGTGTTAATGGCGATCATGTTGTAGGGGGAGTGGACTTTTTACATATTACTGATGTTATATTTGATGCAGATGGTTCTGGTTATTGGAGAGGTGCGTTATATCAACTTAATGCTGGAGGAACTTATTGGACTAATTCTAGTTTTAGAAATAATAACAGTGCTACTGCTCAAAATGATACTGATACAAAAGGTATATATTTACATAATACAAGTCCAGGTGGAACAGCTATTAATTATAAAGTGATTAGAGCTCTGACTATGAATAATTTTTATATTCAAAGAGCTTATCGTGCTATACATGTTCAGACCAACTATGAGAATTATGGTATTGAAAGTATTTACTTAGATCTCGGAGAAATTATAGCTTATACTGGGATGGAATTTGATGGGTCAGGTCATATTGATGCTATTAGTGTTCAAAATGTTCATATGGATGTTCTTCATTCTGCAATAATAGGAACTGATAATACGGATGTTAATGTAATAAGGATTGTAGGAGCTGATTTAAGAAAAGGAACTAATGGTGGAACCACCGTTGCTGGTAATATAGTAAGACTTCATTCTGGAAGGATATTGTCTATAGTAGGAACTCAGATGGGTGGTACCTATTCGGGTGGTGGTGTTAATCAGAATGGTGTAAGTTTAGAGGGTGATTATCAAGAATTTAATATAGATGGTGGTAACCTCTTTAGAGATTTACAAAGACCTATAATTATTGGTGGCACTGTTAATAATGGAGTTATTGGATTATTTGAGAGTAGTTGTGATAATGACACAGTAAACATTACTTCAACTAACAGCACTTCGATTATTCTAGACACAGTTGGTGGTGGTGGTGGTATTGGAACTAATGGAAGTGTTAATACTACAGGAATTATAACTGCTGCTTCATTCTCTGCTACAGATAAAATAACTGTTGGATCAGGTGCTACGATTGAAGCAAATGGACAAGCAAGTTTTACTGGAATTATAACTTCAAAATCGAGTATTCTAGTTGAAGGTGGTAGTTTGAATGTAGATATCGGATCTCTCAATCAAGGATTTTATCTTAATAATGGTAACTCAACTCATCTCGGAATAAGTTGGAGTTCTTCTGCAAGTAGAAATCAATTTAGAGGTGATGCTGGTGGTAATCATCCATTATGGTTTGAAGACTTTTCTTATGTGTATGTGGATGCACCCTTGTCAGTCTCTAGTGGCAATGACTTTAGGGTTGGATCAGGTGCTACGATTAACTCAGGTGGTGATGCTAGCTTCGTTGGAATTGTAACTGCTGCTTCATTAAATTTTGGTACACAAATAGATGGTGCTGTAACTGGTGTTGGATCAACAGGAGTTTCTATAGGTCTTGGATCTACTGTATCAGTTGGACATTCTGGTAGTAAAATAATTCTTACAGACCATGATGGTGCTACTGAAGGTGGCATGTTTGATATATTGTTAGCTGATCCTATATCTAACGGTCTAGGAAATACGGCATTTTCACTAAGAAAAAATAGTGGTAACAATGTGGTTTCATTATTTGAGGGTAATATTGGTAATAGATCTACGTTAGAGATGCATGCCTTATATACTGGATCTACTAATCATACCATAAAGTTTGAGACAAATAATTCTAATTATTATGGCACAATTAATTACAGTGCTGCATTATCTGAGTATCGTTTTTATAATGTATATCAAGGTAGTTTAACTAACCCACTGACTATCGGTCATAATGGTATTGTGATCGGTGACAGTTCTGTAATTCGTCCAACGAGTAATAATGGAGCTGCACTAGGTCATACAAACTATAGATTTTCATCTCTTCGTGTAACTGATATAGACGCAGTGGGTGTTGTAACAGCAACATCATTCTCTGGTGTTGGTAACGATATTGTAACTGCGAGATGGACTCTAGGTGCGAACGGATTTAGTGACTTTACATTTACTGGACCAGGATTTCCAACTACACAAAATGATCCTGTAATTTATCTCGCAAGGGGTCAGACCTACGAGTTTGAAAATAATTCTGGTGGTAGTCATCCATTCCAAATTCAGGACAGCGGGAACAATCCGTATGATCTAGGTGTAACTTATCCTAGTGGTATTAGCACAAATAGTGCAACATCAGGAATAGTTACTTTTGCAGTTCCTTTCTCCGCACCAAATAGTTTGCAATATAAATGCACTTCTCACAGTAGCATGGGAAATACAATAGTAATCTATCCAGATCTGAATGTTTAATTTCAAATTTTTATACATAACTCTGTATGGTTTGTTCCGAAGGGTATATATTTAATCATAAAAGGGATCAAAAATGGAGGAATCTCACTCGTATTAGAGTGAGATTTTTTTTTTGTGTGTCCATACATAGTCAGTTGACATAGTGGCACACATGGTTGTGTGGTGTTTATTTTTTTGTTATAATAAGTATATAAACAAATTATTGTAATGCCGAAACGTGACTTAAACAACATTCCACCAGGTAAAACTTGTTGTTCTGTATGTGGAATATTAAAAGAAAATACTGAATTTACTTTTTATAAAAATAGGCACACAGATAATGGTTATCGTTTAATGACTAATACTAATTGTGTCACTTGTCAGAAAGTGAGGAGTAAGGAAAGATCAGCAATTAAAAAGAAATTTAAAGATGTCAAACCACCAGAGTTTGGTCAACCTTGTGAATGTTGTGGTAAACCAGTCTCTAGAAATTGGCAATTAGATCATTGTCATGATACTGGAGAATTTCGTGGGTGGTTATGTAAGCAATGCAACACAGGACTAGGAAATTTAGGTGATACTTTACAATCACTTAAACTTGCTGTAGAATACTTAGAAAGAGCAGAACGAAATGCAAATACAAGTCAACAGAATTATTTGCGAGGATAATATAACATATCTTAAAAATCTCCCAAATGAGTGTATTGATTTTGTTATAACTTCACCACCTTATGATGAACTACGAGACTATAATGGATATAAACTAGATTTACATGGATTGGGTGTAGAACTATTACGAGTATTAAAAGATGGTGGGATATGTGTAATGGTCATACAAGATTCTACTAAAAATTTTGCAAAGTCACTTACATCTTTTAGAACCATAGTTGATTGGTGTGATAATATTGGATTTAGATTATTTGAATGTAACATTTATAATCGTCAGGGAACAGAGGGTGCATGGTGGAAAAAAAGATTTAGAGTAGATCACGAGTATATGCCTATATTTTTAAAAGGTAGAAGACCGCAATATTTTGATAAAGAAAATATTAAAATACCATCAAAACATGGTGGTAAAGTGATGACAGGAGCAAATATTAGAACTAAAAATGGTAAAACTGGTTCAAGAAAAGTAAAGATAAACCCCACAAAATGTCCTGGCACTGTGATGAGTTTTGGCAATACTTGTGGTGGGGAAAGTAAGTTAAAGAGTAAACACCCTGCTGTATTTCCTAATATGCTTGCATATGACATGATTGAATGTTTTTGTCCTCCTGACGGTATTGTTCTTGATCCTTTTAATGGCAGTGGAACAACAACACTCGCAGCAAAATCTCTTGGTAGAAGTTATCTTGGTATTGATGTTTCTGAAGAGTATAATCAAATAGCAAAAGAAAGATTAGAAACAGAAATTATATATCGGAAGACAGTTAAAAAACTGTCACAAGAGATAGAGACACCATTGACACGTTTGCTATAATATGTACATATCAATGAGTTTCCCATGCAACTAAGACCTCACCAAGAGCAAGCAATACAATCAATGATCGACAATGACAAAGGTCAGGTAATTGTTCCTACAGGAGGTGGTAAAACAATTTGTATGATCGAAGATGCTAAGAAAAGATTTGCACAGGATAGTTTACCAAAAACTATTGTTGTAGTTGCTCCTCGTATTCTACTTGCCAATCAATTATCATCAGAGTTTCTTGAGTTTATTACTGATGTTGATGTGATTCATGTTCACAGTGGAGAGACACATCACAAGAGTACTACAAAGGCAGACCAGTTAGAGTATTGGGTCAACGATAGCACAGAGAACATACTTATATTCACTACATATCATTCACTACACAGAGTTGAGGAGACAGGTATTAATGTAGATACTATCTACTTTGATGAAGCACACAACTCAGTACAGAAAAACTTTATTGAATCTGTAGAGTATTTCTCAATATATGCTGATCGTTCATTCTTCTTTACAGCAACACCAAAACATAGTTTGACACCATTTAAGGTAGGTATGAATGATACTGACATCTTTGGTAATGTAATATGCCAAGTACCTGCACCAAAGTTGGTCAAGCAAGGTTACATACTACCACCAAAGGTTGAAGTTTACAAGACCAGAATACTTGAAAAAGATGAGTTAGTCGCAGACAGAGACAATGAGCAGATGATTGACGCTATAGATAACTTAGATAAGGATAAGGTATTGATATGTGCCAAGTCAACAAAACAGATTGTTGCACTTGTATCACAAACTGATTTTGTGAAGCAGTTGGCAGTACGTGGTTATTCTTGGATGACCATCACATCTAAAACTGGTGCTATCATTGATGGTGAAAAGGTGGACAGAGAGACATTCTTTGATACACTTAATGAGTGGGGTAGAAACGACAAGAAGTTTGTTGTATTGCACCACAGCATACTCTC
>Ga0163109_10001338_pt1 | contig 19546 bp, 14 predicted proteins | sample CRUFie1St13metaG_FD_108704 | JGI IMG/M metagenome (GOLD analysis project Ga0163109, IMG submission 108704) | Marine microbial communities from the Costa Rica Dome - CRUD Field 142mm St13 metaG | ecosystem: Environmental > Aquatic > Marine > Oceanic > Photic zone | place: Costa Rica: the Eastern... | reverse complement strand
GACTTAGCCTCATACATATCATCAACGCTAGGGATATTACCTGTCCATTTCTTGATTTGATCGGCTGATTCAGAGAGCGGCGTAGACTTTGGACGAGGACGAACCTCAGTTGTTGCCCACATTTTACCTGGTGCTTTAAAGCAATTTACACGAATATCGTTTCCTTCAGAAATATCTGTGATATCGCCATAATCCTCGTCAAGCATATAATTTAGAAGAGACTGGTAAAGCTGCTTACCAAATGCCCAAAGACGAACACCTTTGTCCTCCTCACCACGAACAATTACAGGGGCAAAGCATCGCATTTTTGGATAAAGCTTTTTAGCTAGCTCATAACTCTCTTTGCTTCCATCGTCACGAAGCTTATTAATGAGTTCCTGAATAGGATCAGGTTTGCCGAACTGGTAAGGTGCAAGAAGTCCTGGGTTGTTGCCAATGTTATAGTAAAACATTAGCTCCTTAAAGGGCTGTCCATCGTTATCAGGATAAGCGATAAGACGAACAGTTGTCTCTTCACCTTCCTCTGGTCGCCACATAGTATTTCGTTTGCTGTTTGCACCGCTAAGCTGTCCAAGTTTACGTCGAATTGCATCCATATCAATTGCCATATTTTTACTCCTTCAAATTTTTAAATTTTATTTTGTGCCACCTAATGACCGTGGTATAATATAATTAAATTTTCAAATTTACAATTTTTGTTTTTTATTTTTTGCCAAATTTTCTTTTAGCCCTTTTGGCAGGACCTTTTCTAATATAATACGAAGGGCTTTTGTTTAGTGGGTTGCTTTTCTCTTTACCACTTTTATATTTAACTTTTCCTCTAGCCCCAGCACCTAATGGAGTTATTGCCCCTGTAATTGCGCCTCCTCCAACGAGAGACATCTCGTCCATCTCTGACGAACCACATTCACTGGAAGACTGCCCTTCTGCACACTCGCATTTTTCACCTTCTGCACACTCGCAAGGCTTTTCTGCTAAGATTACTTTTTTTTCATTTAAAGTTTCCAGTATAAATCTTTCTAGTAATAAATTCATAATTCTGCCTTTATATTAATTATAACTATGCAGAAGTATTTATGACATGTTGCCTAGCTGTCTGAATAAGGAAAATTAGTCCTTTATTTTGGCCTAGATAGAATTTATTTTCTTCGTTATGCATGCCACTAGAAAGTTGTATTGCTAGCCACTCTTCTTTTGTTAGTCTAATGCCATAGTGTTGAAGAAGAAAAAGTGTTTTATGCGTCATTGACATTTTATCACATTCTTCGTTCCACTTATATAGTTGCCCTAATTTTTCTCTATGCCAATCAGAATCTTGAACTATAAAAGTGTCATTTTCTAGGTCACCAATTCTGCCAATATCAGCTAGAAGAGATGTTAGAAAGATGCTTTTTACAGGACAGGAGAGATCAAGAGAATTATTAAGATTCCTAGCGACTTGAGCAACAGAAAGACTGAATTCAAGAAGACCTCCAAGTCCTGTAAATGACTCGCTATCTTTAGTGTTAAATGTGCACTCTGCAATTCTTTGACCTTGTTCTTTAAGTAACATGTTAATGCCATGATCTGAAAGTCTCCCTAACAAACCATTATATTTATCCCATAACTCTTCAATATTTCGTTCCATTTAAATCCTCTATGCTTAGTGGAAAGTTTTCAAGTATGCTACAATCATATCCTTGAGAGACAAAATTTACAATATTGTTTAAATAGCTTTCTTCTACATCAATCATTAGAGCATCATGAATAATAAACAAAGGCTTTGCTCTTTTTAAGTCTATTTTTTCAACTAATTTAGAAAAGCCACTTAAGGCAATATCGACTGCTGTAGATTGAACGTAGTTGTTCAGAATGACGTTTGTTTCGCTTGCACCTTTATTCCATAGGGGCCGGCCCCAAAAGTTTGCCCTGCAGTCTTTTTCGCTGCTTTCTTGTGCCATTTCAAGACATAGATCGACCTTTAAATAGTCATGAATAAAATCACAAAGCTGATCTACTTTGTCTTTTGACATTTTATTATATAATGCTTTTTTTGAAGAACCATATACAGCTGAAATTACTGCTTGTTTTATAATTGATCTATCTACATCGATTTCAAGACTTTCGGCGATTTCTTCATAAATGTCACCGCTGCAATCAAATCCGCCTAGTTTTCTCATTACACGTGGTTCTAGAGAAACAAAGTCAATATAGATAATTTTTCCTTCTTTAAAAGATGTTTTAAATATATTTCTATATTTTCTAGGAAGTGTCAAGATATTTGCTTGACTTTTTGAAGATAAACGCCCTGTTGTTGTATCAGTTCTTGTGTAATCTACTTGAACATTGTCTTTAAATCCTAAAAGATTGTTTTTTAAAGACTCGTTACTTTCTAGTAGAAGATATGCATTTAAAGCTTTGTTGTCAATATTATATGGTTGAATTGCATTAAAAAGACTTTGTTGAGCTTTGTAAGTTTTATAATATTTTTTGCTTTGTGTTTCGCTAATAATTCTTTTAACTTCTGCCTTAATTTCTTTTAAATATAGGCTTTTTTTATGACTTGGTACTGAATGAAACAAAGATAGATTTTTTACTTTTAATGTATTAAAAGTTTTTAATATTTTTTGCAAATTTTGACTTAAAACTAAATCTTGTATATTAAAAGTCTTATAAAGATTATCATTATTCATTGAATTTTTATAAGACTTATAATCAATAAACGAATTAATTTCGCTATTTATAGATAATTCGTTTTGAAATAAGTTTTTTACTTTTAAGTAATTCATGATTATATGATATACTTAAAATTTCTTTTTTACAAACTTTACAACACAGAAAAAATTTCTTTATTAATTTCTATGTTGTAGTTGTTGTCTGTCGGAATAATTCTACAAATATCTGTAACATCTTTAACATATGTTGCGCTGTTGTAGATCAATGTCAAAGCTTGTATAACAAAGTCTTTTTCTATAGTACTTCTATAAATTTCGCATAGTTGAGGCATGCTTCTTTTAGTATCACTATTGTTAATGTCGATAAATTGAAGATTTGAATACTTGTACTGCTTAGCAAGAAAAAAGTCTTCGTCACTATCCGATACAGCATCTTGAAAAAATCCTAATTTTAACGTGTCATAAAAAAAATTATTTAAAAGTATTATTTTATTATCACTTATAACATCAAAGTTATTATTTTTAGCAACGTATTTATTTTTTAAAATTTTTCCGCCATTGAAATCATTGCCATGTAAGATTTTATTAAAAATTAAGCTAACTAAAAATTCAATTAAGACCAATTTATAAGATTGCTCTTGATCATCCTGTATTGAATCATATAACTGATGCAGCATAGTATAAAATATTAGGTTAATATATTTTTCAAGAAAAACAGTATTTGGAACTAAAAATGTTTTATTAATAGACTCGCCTCTTGAAGCGCTGTTATAAAACTGATAGTAGTCTGTTTCAGGTAGTTTTTTACAAAAAAGTTTTTTATTTACATAGTCTGCATCGTTATTTATAAACTTTATAATTTTTGTAAGATTGTAATTTTCGGATAGTGGAGTAGCAGAATTTAAAATATTTCTTTTGTGTAAAAAATTATTATCATCAGCAAGGCTAATGTCACTTCCTGCTATTTCGTTTCCACCTCTGCCTTCAAGTTCATTAATATTTCTTGAATAAATTTTACCACTTAAAGAATTTCCGTTATCAATAATTAAACTAGTTTGAACGTCACTAATTCTTGAACTTTCTCTAGAATTATCATTAGGTTTTCTAAAAGCACGAAAATTTTGTCTAAACGACATTTTTACATTATTAAGTGTTAAGACAAAACTAGAAGATTCGTTTTGAAAAAAAGTAACCATGTCAAATCGCGGGACTGGATGCGTACTAAAAGTCGGATCTGTGATAAAATTGTCGTCTTCTGCTTCTAAAAAGTTTGAAGAAAATACTTTGCCAACATTAACAAAAGGACTTTCATATACACCAACTGCAACTCTTCTAGGTCTTCCACCATATGACTGAATGGCTCTACGACTTGCTCCTGCTGTAACTAAAGTAGTACCTAACTTTGTTTTTAAAATGTCATCTAGACTGATAATATTAAATTTAATATTAAGATCTTTTAGAGCGTCTGATATACTATAGACTTTTGTAACAATTAAATCGTCTGCGTCTGATGGAAATTCTACCTTTGCACCGCTATATAGACTGCGTCCTTTAAACATTTCTGTGTGTATAAAAGGATTGCTATAGTCATCGCTAAATTTTTCCTGTGACTTAGCAATTACTTGATCTGACAGTCTTAAAGGATTACCAATGTATAGCACCTGAGGAATTAAAATTCCCATTTTGTCACTTTGAATGTCTGCAGCAGTCCTAATCGCAGAATCATTGCGACTTAATGATTTAAAAAATCCGCCTATTTTAATCTGACTCATAAAACCTCATAATTCAAATAAATTTACCAATATAAAATCTGCCTGGCCCGGGCCTTGATCTTGATAACTTCTAGATCTTCTTGAGGCTCTCCGAGCTCTTCGACCTGCTTCTCGGGCTCTTGCAGCAGAAGTTATATTTTTTTGTATTTGCTCCAATATATCGTTTAACTTTGTCTCAGTTATCTTTCTCGTTTCAAACTTTCCATAAACATCACCGTACTGTAGTGTAATACCACTTTCAAACTTACCTTGTGCTATTGTATGTTTAATTCCTGTAACGTTATATAAGTTATCAATTGTTGTTCCTGTTCCAAAGTCTAGAAATAAACTCTGCGCAAAGTTTATTATAGGACATCCAAATGTTGTTAGATCTACTTTTGTAGGTAAAACTCTTGTAGGTAAATGATCTGCGCCTACTTTAATAGCATTAGCTTGGTCATCACTATTTGTATCAAGCTCTCTTTCAGCTCGAGTAATAAATACTGTTGGTAATCTACCTTCGTTAATTGTCTGAAATGTTGCGTTTATTATTGCGCTATTTTGTGAGCCATAAGTTAAAGAAGGCATTATTTTTTTATAAGTTTCTTTAATTGCACCAAACTTTGTTGATATTTTAAAAAATCCTTCTTCTTCATTTCTTTCTTCTCTTAAAAAGTTTAAGTTTTCCTGGAGTGCAGCGTTAAAAGCTATTTTTTTTGCTCTCGAAGACTGTCCAATTAAGTCTGGTCTATTCACATTTAAGTTTTGATTAATATTATCAATGTCATTTTTTATTACATCTGATAAAAAGTCATATGCACCTTGAAAAGGTGTATTGGACTTGTCAAAAATATGTATTCTTAATATTGTGTCATCTTCTACAGAAGAACTTTTAAACGAAAATTCTGGCTCTGGACTTACATTAAGCTTGTTGAGTTTTTTAGCGCTTCCTTTATAGACGACTTCTGTTGAAAAACCAATTTTTACTTCTAGAAAATCAACTTTTCTTAGTAATGCCCTTCTTTGTTCAGGACTTAGTTCGTTACTTCCAGGTCTTAAGGCACTTTTTAAAATATTTAATTGTTCAGCACCATAATACACCTCGTATAATAACTCTTTTTGAGAAGCAATGGCATCAGATACGCTAATATTTCTACCTGTTTTTGTTCCTCCGGTCTCTGGATTGTACTCAAAAATTCCTTCAAAACCATAGATTAAACTTGCTTTGTTTTCAATAAATCTTTTACTTAGCGCAAGAATTAAGTTACCTAGCGACATCGCGCTAATTTCTCTGTTTATAACATTAGTCAAGTATGTCTTTAAAATAGACTTTCTTATAGGAAGATTTGCTATATTAATAGAAGATGCGCTTCCGCACTTATTGTTTGTGTTGTAAAAAATAACTTGAACCTCGTTAAATCTCCCTGTAAGCGTCAAGTCTTTACCTATAGTTCCCATTATAAGCTTTCCAAAAGAAATATAGTCAGATACTGATCTTGTCGTAGTCTGCTCTCCTCCAGTATCTATAACATCACCATTTTCATTTACAATCTTAAGCTTACTTAAAACTTCATAAGATAAGTAGGGATCATAAGGCTTTTCTATTATATCTTCAACGTCTTTAAATATGGCAGATTTAGCTTCTCCGACTTTCTCTAATTCTGATTTAAGTCTTCTTGCTTGTCTTTCCAATAAACTACCAATTTCATCTCCGTTTCCTTCTCTAATAAACTTATTTAACAATTCTAAAAGTTTGTTTCCTTCATTTGCACTGTTAATTACTGTTCTTGCTTGAGAAATTGACGCTGAATCGCTTGACGTAATGTCGCTGTTGTTACCACTATTTTCCTGGTCTATTACTTGCTGTCTAAACAAGGTTAATTCTTGATTAAAACTGCCTAGCGCTCTTTGAACTTCTTCGTTTGAAAATACGTTTCTATTGACAATATCAGTAGCACCTAGCATGGCAAGAGAAAGTGAGATTTTAACTTCGCCTGTCTGTTGAAGACTGAAGCTACTATTCACTATCATATATTTCTCTGTTGCTCTAAGTAAATTAAGCATTGCGCCGTAAGGATTACTTCCATCAGGATGTGCCCAACCGTATTCAATAGATATTTCAGACCCAAATGCTCCAAAAAGATCAGGTTTTATAAAAGGTGCAATATCTATCATTCTACTTCTATCATGCAAAACTAAGTTAAGCTGTCCGGTCTTATAACTTAACAAGCCTCTTGTAGGTTTAACGTCTATGTCAAAAGATTCAATTGTCATAAAAGGACGCATTTTGTCAATGACAGGATTTGCTCTACCTGATCGAGACTTATCTGCAGTTGAAAATTCAGTATCTAGACCAATATATTCTTCGTTGGCATTTACTAGAGTTTGTGGGGATAAAAATATATCTAGATTTGAGTTAATACCTAACTTTTCTGCTGTATTTCCGCTTCTTTGACTCTCTATTGTTTTTATAAAAGAGTCACCTCGATAAGCATCCATAGACGCTTTTGCGCTGTCCGGGGATGATCCAAATAAAAAGTCAGCATTATTAGCAACAGAAAACTCATCTCTTCTCGAGCCAGTATTTCTCGATATAGTTTTTGGAAGACTAAATTTTGCAGAAACTATTGGAACAGCTCTTGATAGTTCTATAGTAGGAATTAAATTAAAAAAGGATGCAAGCTCTAAAGTTTGTCTATTTCCTATAGCTAGAGACTCATCAAATATTTGGTATGAAGCTAAATGTGGAGATGATTTTTTAGGATTTTCATCGGGATTGTTGTTTATAACAGAGCTATTTTCCAACCCTAACATCTTTTTTATAGAAAAAGGTTTGTTTATAACTGTTCTTCCGTCATTAGCGCCAGACCCTTGAATTTTAAGTTTAATTGCTTCGTTTCTTGATTCAGATTTGTAAAGAGCCCTAATCTCCTCGCTAAAAGAGTTTTTTTCTAAATTTTCTAGATTGTTTTTTGGATCTCCTATGTCAAGAAAAACTCTTATAGGAAAAGCATTTATTGAATTATTTGTTTGTTCAAAAGTTATTTGAAGAGAGTCACCTAAGCTATTAATATTACCAAACTTATCGTCAGATACAAAGTCTTTTGTGTAAATTGGGCTATTTGATACTGAAAATAAAGTGTCTGCAATTTCGCCAAAACGCTCTTGATTAACAACAAAGTTTCTGCCAGGTTCTCCTGCGCCTTTTAACAGTTCTTCTCTGCCAATTGTATTAACATATGACTTAAACTTATAGTGATCCAGTATAATACTAAGTCTTGATTTACCTCTATCAACTACACTCATCTTAAGACACCAAATTATTTATTTGATCAATATTTAGGGGTATTGTTAAAACAACACCACTTGGTATTTGCAGCCACCAACCAATTCCACTTGCAGCTGCTATAACCCACCAAAGTGTTCCATCACCATAATATTTACCTGCTAACTTATCTAATCTATCGCCTTGATTAGTAATGTAAATCTCTGTAGCTATTGTATTGTTTTTTGCTGCATTATAAATTGCTACTCTAGATACATTTGTGCTAATTGCTTTATTATCGTTTATAAGTCTCGATGTTTTATATCTAGATAGTGTCAAGTTACTACTCCTTACATCTTATTATTTAAATCTTTTTGAAGTTTTTGATAATTTTCCAGTGCTGTAGCTAAACCTGGCGTCCCTCCGGATCCATCATAAACTTCACCGAAAAATGTTCTATTGACCTTGCCTGTAGGATAAGCAGGTGCTCGCATAAATCCTTTATGATCCAGGCCAAGAGGAATATCATGTATCGGAGAAAATGTCAATTGAACCCTCATAAATTGTGGTGCTTTAGACCCTATACGACTTGTTTCCCACGTGCTATCATTGTAATTATAGTCTAACTGAGTTATTACTCCTGCTAATCCTCTACCACGTGATGACTCAAAAGCTTTTACAATAGGATTATATATTGCAGTGTCAGTGCCAGGACGCATAAGTCCATCAATAAGATTAGTTCCAGGTGACGATGATGTGGGACTATCTGTGCCGGCCATTGTCGCTTGATTAAAGTTATCAGCACTATTTTCAGCAATAATAATTGAATCTTGCGAAGCAAGTATATCAAAGTCTAGAAATAAAGATCCGTCGGGATCAAGTGGTTGAAGCTGATAAAATCTATTGTGTGATTTTCCTTCGTCAGAAGGGCCACTAAAAAAACTTAAAAAAGATGTAGAATCACTAATGTCTTTAATTTTACACTTTAAGTATTCGTTATTTTTAAAATAAGATCTTCCTGCTGCAGTTACGCTTGGTATTGTTGCTTTTACACCGATTGCACCAAAAATTTGCCCAATTATTCCTGTATCTTTTGGATATATTCCAGGCAGTAAAAGAACTGTATCACCAGGATTTGTTGCACCAGAAAACGCATTACCTAACTTAAACTTTTTATCGTCACCAAGTGAAGTCTTTTTAATTTCATCAATTTCTGCTGGTGTTATACCTTTGGTTACCTTACCTGCCTCAGAATCTATTTTTTTAACAGAGTTATCATCATCATTAATAACACCGTTAGCGTTTTCTATATTGACATACTGAGGTTTTGCTGGGTTTTTTACTCCAAAATCTTTGTCACCAACGCCAAAAAGTCGAGACAAGTTCATTCTTGAATAGTTTGACTTAAACAAATCACCTAGTCTCATTCTTATGACTGGCGAAGCAGTAGGAATTTGAGAAAAAGGCTGCGTAAATCCACCATCTACTTTTGCGCCTTTAGACCACTGCGGATAACACATAGCAACAAGTCTATTAACACAGAACCACATATAGTCATGATCGTCAGGGTTCATAGCTGCTAAAGTAAAATTAACTGATATATTACGTGTTGTTTTATTATATGTTTTTACAGACTCTACTCTGCCATACCCGTCTGTCTCATTAAAAGAAGGATTAAAGCTATCAGATATACTTTCAATAAATGCATGAAATGCCATTATTTCGTTATTTCTTAGGTCGTGAAAATAAAAAGGCACATACTCAGCTTCTAGATTATTTTCTAGTTCTTTTACATCACTAGCGCTTATTCTTTGTTGTTGATTATCGTATTTAAACTTAGTTGTTAAAGAACCAAGAGTTTTTAAGTTATGACCGTTTGCAACAAGAGCTTTTTGTATTTCTCTACCTGCATTAAAGCTACCTGACAGCTGAGTCATACTTAAGGGTGACGTTGATTGATGTCCTATTGTGTTGGCAAATGGCCCTTTTTTGGACTTCGCCAGTCTCGTCAAGGCATTGTTAGGTAGATACCTTGTATCAACATTAAACCCTAGCGGATGATCACCTAGAACATACTTTGAAAGAATTTTTTCGCCTACATTAATTCTTTCAACAATGTATTTGAAAAAATATGTATTGGTTGTTCTAGCAAAAGTATTTAAATTAACTGTTGATCTGCTCTTTCTTACAAGATTTTTATAAGCAGAATCAAGAGAAATTCTTCGGAGACGGAGTTTTACTCTATTAAAAACGTCTTGACTATTAAGTATAGCATCTGTAAAAGCATTAAATAAAAATGAAATAAGAGAGAGTGGAAGGCCTAATGCTGCGCCTGTATTTATGCTTCGTTCTTCGTCTTTTAGAAATTCAACAAGATCAGCATTTGTGAGATCAAATAATAAGCCAGCAACTAGTGCAGACAAGGCACCACTTTTTGTTTTAGGCCAATTAGCTTCTTTATGTAGAAGTTCAATAAACCTGTCGAGTATATTCATACTTCTCAGTTGTCTATAACTACCATAAGTTAAGTCTGTTTTAGACCTAACATCTTCTTTCCATTGTGCATATAAAGCTTCTAATAGAGCTGTAATTAAAAAAGAACTCAAGAAAATAGTAATAAACTCTTCAATAACTTCAATGCTACTTCTGTCTCCAGTAAAACCTTGATTAAGTTGTGTTTTAGAATCTAAATCTGCAAATGCATAAGTTCCTTCCTCGTCGTCACCTTGATCACTATAAGTATTAAATGGCAAGTAGTGAGACCCTGAAGATGGACTTACAAAGTCTAAGTTATTTATAATACTTTCTTCTAGGCCAGGCTCAGCTATCTTATAAGTTTTTCCTCTTATAGCAACGTCACTTATAGAAAGACCTCCAGCGATATTAACGTCACCACCAATTTTAATATAGTCTAAAGTATCTCTATCAGATACTAGTTTTGTTTTATTTACTTCTTCACCATAAGTACGTGAATATTCTTCAGCATGGCTCTCTCCGTTATTTTCCGGTATAAGACTACCATCTACAAACTTCTTTAGTTTTCCATCTGTTCCTAAAACGTATTTTGTTGCCATGCTTAAATCTTTCTATTACTCTACAACAGACGTACTTTTAACAGATTGCTCAAAGTTTTCTGCTACCTTGATAGAACCATTTATTAATGCATCAGCTCTTGCAGCTGCTGTTTTCTCGTCCATTCCAGCCTTAACTAATGATTTAATAATGTCTTCTTTAAATTTCTCTGCAATCTCTTTATAATCAAGTCCAGAAATCATTTTAACCCTCTCTTATTTAATTAGCCCCGGATGCAACTGGGCTTATACTTGACTGGCCAGTTCTATTTCTAAGCTTTATAAAGCCGTCTTCGTCAGTTTCCATGAGATAACTTGATGTTCCGTCCAGTGCAGTACTAATTATTCTAGTTGTTAAGTCTTGTCCATCTATTGACTGATTAATCTTCAGCTTTATCTCCAACGGTCTTTCGCTCAATCTATTAATTGCTTCAATAATTCCTTGGTTTTGTGTCAATTGCTCTCTATGATAACTTTGTTGCTGTGATCTATTAGCTTCACTATCTCTTCTTTGCTCTTCATTAGAATCGTCATCACCACCAAAGTATTTATCTGCAAGACCTCCAAGCGCTTCACCAGCGTAGGACCCTATTGCTACACCTAAAGGGCCTCCAAGAAAGCCAAGAGCTCCACCTGCAACAGCACCAAGATTGCTATATTTCATACCTCTTCCACTTGAATAATCGTTATACATATCAAACGCGGCGCTGCCTGCGTTAAATAAACCTAATCCAGTTGCTGCAGATCCTAGGAATGGTGCAGCGCGTCCAGCAAACCCAAAACCTTTACTAAGAAATCTACCAAGGCGGCCTTTTTGACGAGGAGACCTACTTGTATTTTTAACTGCTCCGTCTGGGCTTTGTGGAGATCCTCTTTGAGAAGTTTGCTGATTAACAGCAGGATCATTAGGAAAAAGACTACGTTGTCCTGAAGCCACTATTCCTGCAGTGCCTAAGGCGCCCGGGACAAGACTACCAGCAGCAGGTGCTGCTGTAGCAATACTTGATGCTGTTATCGCAGATTGTACTCCACTTAAACTACTTAAAACGCCTCCTAACAAAGACTTTCCTATAAGAAATGTTGAAAGTGTAGATATTATAGCAGGAACTAAAGTAGCAGCAATTCCAATGGCTATTTGTGTTCCAGACAGTGATTTAATTCCTGCAAGAATACCTTGAAATATAAACTCTCCAAGCTTCATCATTGCCTTTGCCATAAAGCCTGTAGAATTGCCCATAGCAGTTGTAAGCTCGCTACCAAGACTAGATGCTAATCTTCCAATAGCACTTCTTACTGTACCACCGTCTTTTGCTGTAGAGTCAAGTGCTGAACCTATGTAATCCGTGAACCATTGGGACATCCCTTTATTAGCTGCTGATTGAGGGTCAAATACAGAGTTGAAAGCTCTTAATAGATTAACAAATCCTTCCATTAAAGCAGGTAGCGCCAATATAAAACCTTTGACAATACTACCAATCATTCTTTTACCGATTTTTATAAGTCTTTCTAGAAATACATTGTTTGTAAAAGTATCAAACAGATTGTCAAAAGCTCGAGAAACTTGTGCGCTAGTACTATCCATATTTAGCATTACAGTTAAGAAACTACCTATTTCTCGAGCGAGTCTAGAAAATCCTCTTGCAACATCGCTATCAATTAATCTACCAAATGCCTTTATGACTCCTTCAATTGTACCCATTAAGTCGTCTGTCAAGAAGTTTTTCATAACAGACGTGTATATTCTTTGCATGCTATTGCTAAGACCCATAAGAGACCTTTGAAAGCCTGTATTTTTAACAATAGCGTCTTTCATACCTTCGGTCATTGCCTGAAATGGACTTGTTAGCTGCTTTCCTACATTTGCAAACTCTCTAATAGACTCAGACATTTGCTCAACTGTTTTTTGCAGCTTAGCTTGTGGCGAGTTTTCTTCCATTTTTTGTTGTAGTTCTTCATAAGAAAGACCTATACCTTCAAAAGACATTGCTGTCTGTAAGGCTTCACCACTTAAGCCTGTATATTGTGATAGAAGAGCTTTTTCATGACGGTTTAAGTCTTTGAAGTCTCTTCCAGTTTGTTGCATTCCATCTCTAAACTGATTAATAATCTCCATAGGATCTTCGGCACGAATAATAGCCATTGCGTCAATTGCCATGCCAAATGTTTGAGAAAGTAATGCAGCACTTTCAGCAGCAGAGTCAAATGTTGTAAATTTACTAAATACAGCATTTAATTCTTTTGCTTCAATTCCTAGTTGTGCAGCTTGAGAAACAACTCTGCCTAGTTCTGGTTCTGATATGTGACTGAATTCTACAACGTTTCTTCTTAGTTCGTTCATTCCTTTCGCAACTAGTTTCTCATCAATACCAAATTCTTGCATTGCATTTGCTGCTACACTAATTGCTCTATCCATTGCTTCAAAAGGATGAATACCTTCAGACATGCTTCTTCTTACCAAGAACATATTATCTTCAACAGTCATTCCCAAAGCCTGCATTGACTGCTCAACAAGCAATGCATTATTTTCATAAGAAGAACCGTATATGTTGCTTAATGTAGATAAGGCAACAACTTTTTCTCTTGTCTTATCAATCATTGCTTGCTGGCCTTGCAAGCCATAACCAAAGACTCTAGCATGCACAGATCCAACGTCTAAGAATGTTGCCCCTAATCCTCTAACTTCAGCAGCTAGCCTCTTAAACCCTTCACCTTGCATCGAGCGACCTGAAAAGAACTCTTGTGTATTTTCTAAGGTTTGTGTTATTGCTAGAAACTCTTCTCTAACTGAATGTGCTATTTCTAAGATTGATTCTAGCGTTTTAAGAGGCATCGTTATAAGAAACTTACCTACGTTAATAAGTGTACCTAATAAGTTTGTAAATATTTTAAATATTTTTGTACCAATGCTTGCAAAAAACTTAAAGTGATCTTTAAATGTATCATAAACGTGAAAGAATCTAAGGCGACTAGACTCTAAATTAGAATATATTTCAGCTTGTTCTTCTGCGTAATTTCTAAATTGTCTAAGAAATCCTTTGTTATACTTAAGCATTTGTGCTTCGGAGTCTCTGAAGAACAGGCCGTATTTTGATTTTATTTTAATTGTTGCTTTTTGTACTTTTTCTGCTGTGCTAGTACTGTATTTTTCTATTGACTCTAAGCTTTTTTTTAACGACTCGTCAAGTTCTTCTGTAGATGATCTATTTTGTGATAGTAATCTATTAAATCCATCTACAGACTTTTCAGCATTAGCCATATTTCGGGTCATATTTTGCGTACTTCCCGAAAGTTTATCAATTGAGCCGTTAAGGTCGTTAACCGTCTTTTGTAACGATGCCATTAAACCTGTTAAGGCTTCAAGTTGTGCTGCAACTTGATCATTCATTAGAGTCTCCAGTCAATACCACTTATTTTTTGAAACTCTTGTGTTGCCTCTTTTTTTATTTCTGCTTGCTCTTTAATTGCTTCTAAGTTGCCTTCTTGAATTAAGAGATATAACTTTTTACTTTCAGAAAGCAGCGTAGAATAACTCTGAAGAAACTCTTTACTTCCTTTAACATTAACATTAATGTCGCGTTCAAGAATAAATTCTGCAGCAATTTTGTGTAGTTTGTTTGAATTGTACATAGCGAGACCTCATAGTATAAATATATATCAAGTAAACCTTCTCAAGTTAGCAGGTGTTTGTAGACGAGATTTTCCTCTCATTGCATTCTCTTCAGCTGAAGCATGCGCCTTAGAAGAATTTGTATTTTTAATCTCTTGAATAACTCTCTCTATAAACCACTTTCTTTGAAACAAAGGTAACCTATAAGCGTCTCTATATGAAAATCCTATGTAGTACATAAGATTAAATATTTGTTCTAATATAAAATCTTTATCATTGGGTGTCAGGCCAAAAAAAGCTGGCACCTAGCGGTAAGCGCACCTCCGACTGTTCATGACAACTAGAACAAGTCATCCAAGCTTTCATTTCAATACCTGGCTCATAATTATCTAAAAACTTTCTCAGAGCCAAAGAATCTCTTGCTGGCATGTTTCTAACAAAAATAGCAATCTTGTTCTTATCTCTTATGTTTTCAACTGAAATGATTGATCTTGTAAGTCTATCTGTAATAATAGAGTCAGTCTTTTGCAAGCCCTGCTTCTTCTTGCGATCAGCTGTAGTAACAATATCTTGCTCGTCATGACCTGTCAAGAACTTAACATGCAAAACTTTTTTTGTTACAGGCAGTTCAATTTCAAATAAGTTTGCACCTTCAGCAACTGGCTCAACCTCTAGGCGCTTAATAGCTAGCTCTGATAGGTCAAACTCATTACTGTTAGTTGCACCACATGCAGGACAGTCAGTATCTACTTTATAATCTGCTCCGTAACCAGTAATACGAAGAGCAATCATAAGTGCATTTCTGTCACCACTGATAAGCATGTCTGGATCAATATTCTTGTCAATTAAACAGCTCTTCATTACTTCAGTAAGAACTGTTCCCTTCTTGATTAAAGCTCTACTTGTAAGAATATCTTCTTCTTTTGCAGTCATTGGTCTGATCTCTAAAGTCTCTTTACCATAAAGAGGACTATCTACTGGATAAATCAAACCTCTACTTGGTAGTGGAACTGATTCGATAGGAATATCTAAACCAAAGTCTTCTTCTAAAACATTAATCTTTTTAATAGGACTGTCTCCACCTACGTGGACTCCTCCTAATAGCTCACCTCTATCTGACATCTATACACCCTCTAGTCTTCTATTTATATTATACTATAGATAGAACTTATTGTTTAATTATTTTTTATTAATTTACTAGACTCTCTAAAGTCCCTATAATATTATCTAATTCTAACTGATCTTCTTTTTCTCTAACAGCATCACTTCTTCCAGCAAATACCATAGTTACTGATCCTCTAAAATACCGTTTTGTAAATCTGTCTTAGTCATATTTCTTGAATTAATGTTTGTTTCAAATGATTTTAACACACCTGAAGCAACATATTGTTGTAAAATACGAGTGACACTTCTATTATATTCTATAACAAAAGGTTCGATTTTAGTTGAGTAGTTATTAAATAAGAAATTTCTTATAGTCATATCTCTTATTCTTTTTCTTATTTCAGATCTAGCTCTTCTTGTTCCAATAGCTCCACCTAAACTAGGTTTTCTATCATCTTCTGTTCTAGCAGAAGTAACTCTTATAGCGCCATCTTTATCTGATATTACATTAATATCATTTCTTCTATATAAGTCTCTAAATGTATTTGTATTGTTATCACCGTCGTTAAAGTTTGTAATGATTGCATCTTGCGCTGCACCTATACTTAATTCTTTGCCGCTTGGCGAAAGTCCTATGCTTGTTTTTGCTAGCGTCTCTAAAGCTGATATTGTTGGTGGAACAATTTTTGTAACTTGATCATCTGTAGTAGCAAGTAATTTTGTTTGTATTTCGCCAAAGTAAGATGCATTAAACTCACTAAAGAAAAAGTTTCTTCTATGCGCTTCAGCTGTATTTCTTATAATTGTAACATCTTGATCTTCAACATCCTCCACACCAAAACCGTCAGCTGCATTATTTAAAAAAGTCTCTTTTGAGCCAGTTACAATTTGATAATCAAAGTCTGATAGTGGAATATCTTGAATATAAAGATATGTTTTTTCCTCAGCGGCAGAACTTGCCATATTTTTACGCAGAACGTTACTTTCTATTCCAGGCATACAAACTATATCACGAAATAAAAGGTTTTCGTCTTTGATTAAATTCGCTGCTTTCTTGTAACTTATAATGGTTGGTCCATCTAAGTCTCCATTTTGCAACTCGTCGTTTTCTTCTCTTACACAAGCGTCTGATGTAAAGTTACTTTTATCTGCATCAAATATATTCGTGCCATCAAAGCCACCAGCTAAATAAATCGCAAAACCTAAGTGCTTACTATTATGTTCTGCTAAACTCTTTAGTGTGCTTCTTTCCTCTGGGTTAGAGTCATATACATTTAAATCTTTGCTAATGTTAAGATAACTACTATATTCTTCGTGATGAAGCCTTCCATTGTCACCAACCGCAGTGTATAACTCTTTACCGTCTCTTCTGTATGTTGCTAAATTCCAGTTAATTTTTCTATCTAATTCGTCAGTGTTTCCTTTTTGAACAATAATTTTCTCTAAGTGAAACAAGTTGTTATTATAACTATCAGCATCACTATCTAAGCTAGCTGGCACTCCATCTTGCACAGCATCTGGAAGAAAGCGTGAAAAGTCAAAGTCGTAATTATTTGTAGTTATTGAAGGGATAAAATAATACCCTCCGGGTTTAAGAATATTATTTGACCTATCATCTTCAGTATCTTTTGTTCTATCATAGCTATAACTAAATCTTTTATTAACACCCCATGTAGGATGTTCTATTTTTGTTGCGTCACTCAAATCATCAATAGCAGGTGTAAAAGTTTCATTGTTATCTGTTTTTAATTGTATTGAATAAGGCACAGGACATTGTCTAGGAAAAGAAGTACTAAATATATCTGAATTTATTAAAGCGTCGGCTATATTAAAGTCAGATATATTACTTAACAAACTACTGCCATTAAACTCAGTTGTTATATGTCTATAACCTCTAAATCCGCTTGGCATTGTCTCGTGAGAAATCCTTAACTCTTCAACATCTTCATGTATTTCTACTCTTATGTACTGGCTTTGATTAAAGTATTTACCTTTTGATACTACTTTTTGCTTATCTTCGTCTGTTTCCCAGTTGTAATACTCGTATTGAGTTCCAATTTTCTTGCCAATATAGTCTTTAGACTTTGGATGTAAGTTGCAAGAGTCAAATCTTTCTAATATCTTATTTGTATTGTAGTCAATAACAAAGACGTTAAACTTAGAAAATACTGCACCAGGATCTTCAGAATTATCAGCTTCTTTTGTTCCAATTGATACAGGCTGTATTATTGTATATACGCTTTTATTGCCTACGTCACCATCAAATCTAGAATAAAATTTAAAAAGATTTCGTACAACACTTTCAATATCTGATCTATCGCTATCATCTGCAGCAAAAGTTTGTGATACTATCCAGGGAGTTGATGCTGTTCTATATCTAGCTCTAAAATCTTCGTAGTTAGGATTATCTGAATCGCTTGTATTGGCAGGCATCTCGCCTGAAAGAATAAATGCTGTGTGACCTGCTTCAAGCTGCTTTAATCCTCCATGAAATGCATGTGACGGATCATAAGCAGCATAAAGCAAATGACCTTCTTCTTCTATCTTAGCTGGATCTTTATTGAAAACATCTTGGTAGTACAAGCTGCTTGCCTTATTAAAACTAAAGTTTTTACTGTTGTCTTCTTTTTGACCATTTAATAAAAGTGTGTAGTACTTGCTGTCATCGTCACCTTTTATAAATTTTCCTAGATGCTGTCCTTTATCAGCATCACCACCAAATACACCTTTCGCTACTTCATCACCATCAAGCGCAGCATCAGCTGTTTGACTTAGTCCAGGATTTACACCGCTTGGAAACATTAAAATTCCAGTTATAATAGGATATAGACTTGTACCTTCTTCTTCATCACCAGCTAAACCAACATCAACTCCATCTATAGGCGTCATGTTACACTGATCAAATGCTTCTGCTGCTGGGTGTAACATAGTATTATTATCTAGTTTAGCAAACGGATAATAAAAACCGCCAAGAAAGAAAGTTCTACCTGGAACTCCGTCTTCATTAGCGTATTTATTACTGCTTTCTACACCGTGATTTGTAGTGCCGCTTACTTGCTCTGTACCAACAACAAAGCCAGCTTTTTCTACGACACCTCTACTATTTGTTTCTTTACCGTTGCCTGCCCCTAAGACCCTGATAAAAGATACTTGTTTTTCATTAGCTTGACTTAACCATCTATCTGCAGCTAATCTTGCATTGCTTGTGATATTAAAGCTGCCCGTAGGGTCTCCAAAGTATCTAGCAAAAGTATTTGTATTTCCAAATGGATTATCAGGAGTTAAAGCGCCCATTTCAATAAAGCTTTTTGGGACAAAAGCAGGACCTGTATGGGCTGTACCAATAATTGCACATGTATCTTTTGCAAAGTCAATTGTTGTGCGAGTCTCTTCAAATTCAAAAGAAGAATCTTCGCTCATAGTAGCTGAAGTATCAGATATTGCCATAATATGTCCTATTTTAACGCAGATTTAATTATAAATATCACTTTGCATTACATATCATATTATTTCTTGCAATCAATTCTGCATATACTAACGTGCCTAAAATAATACTACAAATCAATGGCAGAGATTATTTTAGGCAGTTAAAGTTATTTTTAGTATTGTAAGACGCAGTTATCGAAGCGGATCGAAAGGGAAATCTCTGTTGGAGTTCCGTCATCGTCGTAGCTAAGCTGGCCATAATCAGCAGACTCAATGAGGCAGCCTTTCATGTCCCATAATTCAACAACTGTACCTACAGGGTCAAGAAGTTTAATCTGGCAATCTCTCTTATAGAAATCTGCGTAACCAGCGCGGCCGCTGACAGACTCATAGTGAGTTCTTAACCATTCCATAACCTGTTGTGCAGCTGATGGTGCAATGGGATCATAAAGAGTTACGTTCATTGTCTGGAATTCATAGCGTCCAGCCAAATATCTTGTACTATTAATAAACTTAAGTGTTTGAGTTGAACCATTGAAATTAGGACGAGCAGCGGTCTTCATCAAGAAAGCATCAATGCCCTCAAGAGCGAAGACCCATCTGTTTTGTCTTTTAGGTTCAAACTTATTGGGAATCATTTCAGCAACTGATAATGTCTCTGCCATTTT
>Ga0163109_10001337_pt1 | contig 19557 bp, 16 predicted proteins | sample CRUFie1St13metaG_FD_108704 | JGI IMG/M metagenome (GOLD analysis project Ga0163109, IMG submission 108704) | Marine microbial communities from the Costa Rica Dome - CRUD Field 142mm St13 metaG | ecosystem: Environmental > Aquatic > Marine > Oceanic > Photic zone | place: Costa Rica: the Eastern... | reverse complement strand
TTAATAGATCCAAAACAGGGGCAGCCACATGCGTGATCCCAACTTCAGCCAACTGAGAACCAATCACTTGTCCAAGGCTATTTGCTGCCTCAAGACCCTTGAATTGATGTCGCCTCCAAAGCTTTCCAATTTGCAATGCTGAGGGCAGTCGAGGCCAGTGCGGGTCCTTGAGTCGCTGTACCCGTCCACCCTCTTGATCGATCATGATTACAACATCATGACCCAAGAAGTCTCGTATTGAGTCGCATAGTTGTCTCAGTTGAGACGGACTCTCCACATTTCTCGAAAACAGGATGACCCCATAGACCCTGAGTCTTGGAAGCCATATCTTCTCTGACTCGGTTAGCGTGACGCCATCGATGCCAATGATGATTGGCCGAAAGAGATTCACGTAGAATCGCCTTTTAATAGGGTATGTAACGCCGCGAGGGAGTCCTGACCTTTTTTTCGCATGACTTCGGGATCCTGCTCAGTTCTACCCTGCCAATAAAAGTGCTCCTCTGGTAGTTCGTCTAGGAAGCGACTCGGTGTTGTCTCGAGAAGCTCTCCGAATTGCTTTCGTTTCCTCGCATAAGTAATGGTCAGGTTTTGTTTTGCCCGGGTAATGCCGACGTACATTAGGCGCCGCTCTTCCTCAATGGAGTCGGTTTCAATGGAGTTTTTGTGCGGGAGCAGTTCTTCCTCGGCGCCTATCAAAAAGACGTCAGGAAATTCGAGACCCTTGGCAGCATGCAGTGTCGAAAGTTGCACCCGATCGTTGTGATCTTCCTCTTCCTCTTGCTCAAGAATGTCACGAAGAACAAGTTTTCTGATTGCCATTTCGATCCCAGAATCATCTGAATTCGTTTCATCCTCGTTAAGCATCTCGTCGGGGTTACCTTTGAGATCTTTTCTTAAGGCTTCCAATAATTGTGTAACGTTCCCCCAACGGTGATCTGCCATGGATTCGGAGGCGCTTTGGTCCGATAGCCAGCTACGGTAGTTGATATCCTCGAGTAGTTTATCGACTGCTTGTATACCCTTACCAAGCATTAGATCGTGTTTTGCGCCTTCTACTAAGTTATAAAATTGCGAGAGACGGCGTGTCGCTTCTGGATCGAGACGTGCGGTTAATCCCACCTCGGGGATACAGGAATACAAGGACTTTTGTCGTTCCTGAGCATAACTACCTAGAACTTCAAGAGTCGTTGGACCGATACGACGACGTGGCACATTAATTATCCGGAGAAGTGCGTTTTCGTCATCAGGATTGACTAATAGTCTCAAATAAGACATCAGGTCTCTGATCTCAGATCTCGCGAAGAAGCTCGTTCCTCCGCTTAATTTATAGGGAATTTTGAAATGCTGTAGCTTGAACTCAATGATACGTGCTTGGTGATTGCTCCTGTATAAGACAGCAAAATCTGAAAATTGCTTTTTATAATTAAGTTTGCGTTCCAATATCATGGACGCGATACGTTCAGCCTCATCTTCGTCTGTACTGGTTGGCAAGATTTGGATCAGCTCCCCGAAGCCTTTGTCGCTCCATATTTCTTTGTCAAAGATGTGGGGATTGTTCGAAATCAGGGTATTTGCTGTTTCCAAAATTGTCCGGGTTGAACGATAGTTCTGTTCGAGTTTGATGACCTTGAGTCTTGTGAAATCATTACTTAATTCATTCAGATTCTCAGGCCGGGCGCCACGCCATGCATAAATTGATTGGTCATCATCGCCAACGACTGTCAGTGCACCAGAAATTTGAGTGAGTAATTTGACTAATTCATATTGGATTCCGTTGGTGTCTTGATACTCATCAACCAACAAATACCGTATCTTTGTATACCACTTGACTAATATCGGCGGATTAGAGCGGAATAGCTTCACCGGTTTTAGGATCAGGTCGTCAAAGTCTACAGCGTTGCACGCTTTTAAATAACGCTCGTACTCGATGTATGTGTTTGCAGCGAGAACAAGTTTAGGATCTGGGGTATGACCCTGCGTCTGGTTAGGTGAAAGGCCATGATTTTTCCAGGTCGATATCGTTTGCTGAATGCCCGATACGATGTCACGGTCTTCAATAGATTCACGTCTCAGTAAGTCGGAGAGAATAGTTTTGCTGTCTTCTGTGTCTAGGATCGAAAAGCCTGACTTAAGGCCTGCTTCGTAAGCCTCTCGTCTTAATATATTTAGACCAAATGAGTGAAAGGTTGAGATTGTGAGGCCGCGAATTTGGTCTTTGGACGCGATATGATTAATTCGCTCACGCATCTCCCGCGAGGCTTTATTTGTAAAAGTGACGGCCGTGATATGTCGAGCCGGAATTCCTGCTTCTTGAATAAGCCACGCGATTTTATATGTGATAACACTAGTTTTACCACTTCCAGCTCCAGCAAGTACGAGAAGTGGTGAGCCCACGTGAGTAATGGCCTGACGCTGTCTGGGATTAAATCGATTGAGATCCACGCAATGATCCTTGAAAACGAAGGGTGGAGTTTAGCAGGTTGTTGTTATTGTTAAGTGAACCAACCCGCAAGCCACCAACTTTTCGAGTACTGATCCTGATAGATCCAGCTAATACGTTTTTTTTGAAATAAGCCGGTCCAGTATTTTCGACAAGTTGGTTTGAAGTCCCACCAACCAGATTCTATCCGCTCTGGTCCTTGTAATAGGATATGTCCCGCTTTCTCGGGAGACTGTCCCAGTGCTTCAGGTGGGTTTAATAACCAAATAGGTCGAGGAGGAATGTTAGGTAACGGATACACGTTTCGCTCGTCATGTAATTGGTTTGCATACTCGGGCCTTGGGTCCTGCAGCCGGCATGGTGCCTTGAGACACTCAGGGCCGAGGCGCGCGGTTAAACGATCTAATAACTGTGCTCGATCAGTATCTTGGGTCTTAATAAATAAGTCACATTTTTGCGGACTTGCTTTATGTATTTGTTGAATGATTAAACGAATTCCTGTCGTTGGTGACTGTGGTCGTAGCTGTTCGATTTGTAACCAAGTCGGATCAGCGAGTGCTGATGCAGTATTGACGGGGTTGTTCATTGTGACGTCAAGAGAGATCTCTTGACAATTCTCTAATATGATTTCCCATCGTAGACGGCTTGTCGCGCACACGCGCTGTGTTAGCCAGAGCGATGCATCTTGGGTGAGACGATTGATCGGAAATTTGAGCATCTCAATTGACTCGAGCCCTCTAAGGAACTCTATGGATTGATTGAATACAGGTGGCGGCGTAAACCAGGTCAGAGATGTTTGGTATCGACCAGCGATTGCGTCGAAATATAAATAGATATCTCGATGTATGCGCGCTTGTCTGGCTCGCGATGGTGCACTGAAATAATCGCCGATTGTTCGAAAGCCCATATTTTTAAGTCGTTTAACATGCTCAACAGGAATCTCAGCAGCGTCAATAGCGAGCCGGTATAGAGTTTTTTCAAAAGCCCACTCTTTGGGTCTGACTCCCGCCTTAACAAACAAGGCCGCCATTTCAGGGGTATAGCCAAAAGCAAGTTTAATCTTGAAATTTTGGGACGCGGATGTTTGTTTTAAAATTTGTGTAAGAGCTTGTAAGTCACCAAATAGAGATTTGCTTTTTGAGACTTCAATACATAAACCTTTATTCCAAATCGCGACTTGATGTGAATATTGATAAGCCCAGAGAGCTAAGCGGTGTAATAAACGACGCTCGGCATCCGGTTGATAAGTCTGTGTTAGAAGATGAGGGCAGAGCGTGAGCGCCATATTGATGGTCATTCCTGGGATAACGCCCGCGGCAATTGCGAGCTCAGAGGACTGGATGATTTTCCCTTGATGGTGGATTGCGATGCTCTGATCTTGATGTGTAATACTTTGTGCATCTAACAATAAGTTTGGAAATTTCAGATATGCATAGATCATTAATGTAGGTTCAACTGTGCTTTAAGAGTACTTGTTTTACGTTGTACCGGCGATGGTGTTTTTAACCAATGTAATTCCAGTGGTATTACTACCGGCGATTTTGCATTTGTTCCGGGTTGCTTAAATATCTTGATTTCAAAACTAGTTGGTAATGAATTAATGGCGATGCGGACAGGTGCAGGGGATGCTTGTCGTTGATTCCTTGGGTTTCTGACCAGGAAAAGCTGTGTTTGTCCTCTCTGGCAAGCTAGTTGTAAACGTCTTAGCTGAGTGGAAGTGAGTGTCTCTGATTCCCAGGCGATGATGCTGCGAGTGGATACAGCGTTCGCCAATTGTTCCAAACTCCAGGCGAATTGATTTGTGGAGATATTCAAAACGTCCACTCGTTTTGGGTTGATCCCTTCTTGCATAAGCCGCTCAGTGCAGGGTGCTAAGGGTGGATTTACTAGCGCTATCCATCGTGCGTCTTGTAGCGTTTTCCATGTTGAAAAGGCGCATCGTATGGGTGCAGAGAATATATCGCTTGTCAGTATTTCGATGAGCATGTGTGCAGGCCAACCTCGACCGGATAGTTTGTCATTCAGTTCGGGAAAACCAGTATCGGTCACTTCGATCGTAGTTTCTGTGTTGCCTTGCCACAGCTTTCCAGCATCAAATAAAGGTCGTAAACTATTTGTATCCATTACTGTATAAAAATACAGTTTTTTGAAGAAGTCAATCGGCTAATCTCGCGGCATGCAATCAATGTTAAAAGTCTTTGTTTTTTGTTTCCTCGCAATATTTCCTGCGTTGACCCAGGCGAACCAAGTCACAGCGACATTATTAACCTCAGCTGAAACCGTTACTCCTGGCGAAACCTTATGGTTCGGCTTGTCGCTTGAGATAGCAGATGGTTGGAATACGTATTGGAAAAATGCCGGAGCGACGGGATTGCCCCCAACGCTTGAGCTGAACGATGGTCAACGGGACTATCTGCCTGATCTTCAGTTCCCGTTGGCTAAAACAAAGCCATTTGGTGAGGACGTCAGTCTCTTGACATACGGTTACACCAAAGAAGTCGTACACCCATTTCAGATGACGGTGCCCACAAATATTTCTGGGCAATGGACACTGACGGGCAAAGCAAATTGGCTCGCTTGTCGTGATATTTGTATTCCTGAGAGCCAGAATATTAGTCTCTCGTTACCTGTTGTGACTTCGCAGACTGGGATGCGTCATTCATCATCAATACAGCAAATCAACGCAGCGCGCGCCTCTGTACCAACAGATTTCCCTACATCCGTAAACTTTGCGGGACCTAACTCTGTCTGGATTTCAGAATTCAGAGAGCTAAAGATTAAAGATATAATGCCTGAAGGCTCTGGCGAGGTGCTAGGTCTTATTCAGAGCACTCAGCATTTAGACAATGGCGTTCTGATTACATTCGATCGGGTGTTGAAGCCAGTTAATTATGCAGAGGGTCACTGGGTAATTGGTCTTGAAGAGACTGGTATTCGGTTACCGTTAGATACCGATCTAGTTGTACCTCGTGTGAATCAGCAAAATTTATCTCTCGGATTAGTTTTGGTCATGGCGCTTGCAGGTGGTCTGATTCTTAACTTGATGCCTTGTGTCTTCCCTGTGCTATCCATTAAAGCGTTGTCAATAACGGGCAAAGCTAGTAAAGAACAGCGAGAAGTTCGGAGAGGAGCGTGGCTTTATACAGTCGGCGTTCTTACAACAATGTTGCTTTTAGCCTCTATTATGGTGGGGTTGCAGGCAGGTGGTGCCCAGGTTGGTTGGGGATTCCAATTACAAACACCGTGGTTTGTCGCTCTATTAATATATGTCTTCATAATACTGGGGCTCTGGCTCTATGGTTGGTTTGAATTCGGAATGGCCCTATCTGGTGCTGGTCAGAGTCTAATCGAGGGCCATCCGGGACGGGCTGAATTCTTTACCGGCGTTTTGGCTGTGGTTGTAGCGACGCCCTGTACAGCCCCTTTTATGGGCGTCGCGATGGGATACACACTGACACAACCTTGGTGGATTACTTTGATGGTATTTTCTGTGCTTGGATTTGGGCTCGCTGTTCCAATGTTGGTGTTCGCCATCTCGCCGCAGCTTGCTGATTACCTGCCGCGTCCAGGGAGTTGGATGATCCGATTGAAGCAGTTTTTTGCTTTTCCGATCTTTGCGACAGCGATCTGGCTCCTTTGGGTGCTGGTTAGACAAACGTCATCAGATGTCTTGATTCTGGTCCTTGGTGGCTTGTTGCTGCTTGTCTTAGGGATTTGGTTGTCTGAGAGTAAAAATCGCTTTTCTCAAGGATTTGGTACCCTTGTGATACTGATCTCGTTTTTTTTGGTCCCAAGCGTGTCTTACCTGACACCTAGCTCTAGTGAACAATCTGTTGTGGATGTTAGCGCTGAATCTTACTCAGCCACTGCTCTGCGAGCGTACGTCGATGACGGTCATTCTGTGTTTATTAATATGACAGCGGACTGGTGTATTACCTGCAAAGTCAATGAAAAACGTCTATTGACCACAGAATCCGTTGATCAATTATTCGAGACCCACAATGTGGTTCGGATGACTGGTGACTGGACTCGATATGATTCATCTATTACTGAATATCTCAACGCCTTCGATCGGGTTGGGGTACCCCTGTATGTTGTAAATCATCCTGGGATGAGACCGATTGTCTTGTCGCAATTCCCTAGTTTTGAGGAGCTGGCGCAGGCGATTACTGCAAAATTTTCTCCCTAATCTCGTTAACGATGTCAGTTGCGCCCCAATCCTTCATACCCTGAATGGTCTCAACGGCTTTCCCGGACCCATTAATGAGGACCGTGGTTGGAACACCCCGAAGCCCATATGACCTCAGCCCTGACATTTTTGTATCTTTGAGCAACACTGTGTTGTCGCCGAACAGCTCTGATTTTTTATTTTTAAAGGCTTCAATTGTTTCGGTATTTTCACCGAAGTTAACAAGGTAAACCGCAGCGTCTTTGCCGAGTTTTTGGCCCAATATCTCCAGATCAGGCAGTTCTTTGATACATGGAGCGCACCAAGTGGCCCAAAAGTTTACAACAGCGGGTCCTCGGACCTCAAACGATTGATCCTTCAAATCAGTAAAGCTATTTGCATAGGCCTCGAGTGTGCTGAGCCATATCAAAATTGGGAGTAGGACTGTCCTACGATTGAACATTCTTTATTCTCCTCTAGCCGCGCCAGAAAATTGTCTTTGAGTGTGCTCAATGATAGGCGAAGAATTACAGAGGAGCGACACAATGATCTTCAAGATCAAATCCTCACTTTCAAATTTTAGCAAATCTGACCGAGCAGTCGCCGAATGAGAGACCGGTCGCCGAAATAGTTCTGGTAGATCCTGAGCAGTCAACTCTTCTTAGTATCGCACGTTTGGTTACTACAGCCGGTGTTTCGGACCCCACTGTAAACCGTTTTTACCAGTCGTTTCCTTACCGAGGGTTTCCAGATTTCAAACCGTGCCTTGCCCAAACGTTGGCCAATCCAGCAAATTTTGAGGCCCGTAGCCTGCAGGATAATGATTCGAACTTGTAGCTAGCAGATAAAATGCTCGAGACCGCTCTGGCTCGTGTTGTTCGGGCACGTACTCGCTTGCCTGAGCAAGATTAGACAAGCGTGCTCAGCCCAATTCTGAATTGTAAGCGACTACTGATTTATGGGCTTGGACCCACGTCTGGTTTGGCTCGTGGAGCTCAAGACCTCTTTATTGGTGCACGCACCGATGGCAGTAGCTGTCCATATCGATACTGTCATTCAGGAGCTCACGGCGAATAAGGCGCCACTAGGTGATTTATTTTTGTTTCTGTGCACAAATGGCGAAACTGCACCGATGATTCCATCGGCGACGCTTGCTGATGTGCGTGAAGCAAATTTCATCGCAATAGCACCCTCCGGGTCAGCTCTGGCAAGCGTCTGTCACCGTACATTAGACTTGGTTTTTGATTCTTCGACCACGACCATGGCTCGCTTCACTAACCGACTTGTTTGTCAGGTCAATCTCTAAGTTCTGGGAGAGGCTATTCAGAAGGCTTTTCGTAAGGATCGAAAATTTAAAAATCTTATATCGAATCGTTCAGAACGGGCTGTTGATTAAAAACTGGTCTATCCTGTGCATAACGGGAGACCAGCGTGGCCAAAGTAAAATCCATTTATCAATGTCAGGAATGTGGCGCGACCTCGTCACAGTGGGCAGGGCAATGCCCGGGTTGCCAGGCTTGGAATACATTGATTGAGTCTGTTCAGGCGCCCGAGCCGTCGCGAGGAAAACCTCACGGATATGCAGGCTCCGTTCCAGAACGATCCAAGTTGTCAGCGATCAAACCGGAGAGGTTGGAGAGACTCGGCTCAGGGTATACAGAATTTGATCGCGTCTTGGGTGGCGGTTTCGTACCGGGGTCGGTTATTTTAATTGGTGGCGCCCCCGGCGCTGGAAAAAGCACCTTACTTTTGCAGGTTACAACGCGGCTCTCATCTCAGAAGCCTTGTCTGTACGTTTCCGGTGAGGAATCACTTGAACAAATTGCGCTCCGGGCACAACGCTTGGGTTTGGCTGGAGATCAACTTGAGTGCGTATCTGAAACACGAGTAGAGGCAATCGCCGCTATGGTTGATCAACTAAACCCAGCGTTGCTGGTTGTCGATTCCGTTCAAGTCATGCAGGTAGAGTCATTAGCCGGAGCGCCGGGAAGTGTGGGCCAAGTTCGTGAGTCTGCTGCTGAGTTGACCCGTCTTGCCAAAGCGAGGGGTATGATTGTTCTACTTGTGGGCCACGTTACGAAGGAGGGCGCATTGGCCGGCCCGAAGGTGCTTGAACATATTGTGGATGCCTCTCTTCTTTTAGAGGGGGACAATGCGGGTCGTTTTAGAACTTTGCGCGCACATAAGAACCGATTTGGTTCTGTGGGAGAGCTTGGTGTTTTTGCTATGACAGAAACCGGTCTCCGGGAAGTAAAAAATCCATCTGCCATTTTTTTGAGTCGTCCAGACAGCATAGCCTCAGGCTCGGCAGTGATCTGCACCTGGGAGGGTACTCGGCCTTTATTGGTCGAGGTTCAGGCATTGGTTGATGCCAGTTTAGGCGGTTCCCCTAAGCGCATAGTAGTGGGTCTTGATGGTCAACGCCTCGCGATGTTACTTGCAATTCTGCACCGTCATGGCCATCTTCAATTGGGAGACCAAGATGTCTTCCTAAATGCTGTTGGTGGCGTCAAGGTCACTGAAACCGGAGCAGATCTTGGAGTGCTCCTTGCGTGTGTCTCTAGTTTCCGAGGCAGAGTGATCCCTAAAAACTGGGTGGTCTTTGGGGAGGTTGGCTTGTCCGGTGAGATTCGTCCCGTAGCCTCCGGACAAGAACGAATCCGAGAAGCCGCAAAACATGGCTTCAAGAGGGCAATCGTGCCGTCAGCGAATGCGCCTAAGAAGGCAGTAAATGGGATCGAGGTGTATCGAGTGGAACGAATCAGTGAGGTATTGGAGTTATTTGATGAGTCGTGATTTGGAGGGCCTACGTCGGGACTATCAAGTCGGACAATTAAATGAAAATGATGCGGGATTAGACCCGATTGCTCTGTTCGCTCGATGGCTAAGCGATGCAAAAAATACGAAGCAGCTGGAGCCAAATGCGATGACGTTGGCGACGGTAGATAGTATGGGTAAACCTCACGCCCGAATTGTTTTGTTGAAGGGACAGGACGGTCGTAATTTTAAGTTTTATACCAATTACGGGAGTCATAAGGGTGAGGAACTTACGGCGTCTCCCTCAGCTGCACTGGTTTTTTGGTGGGACCAGCTTGAACGTCAGGTCCGTGTTGAGGGCGATGTCGAAAAACTTTCAGAGGGAGAAAATGATGCCTATTTTCAAGAAAGACCGAGGGGTTCGCGGTTGGGTGCGTGGGCTAGCCGACAATCTGAAATTATTGATTCGCATGACGTGCTTACAAAAAAAATGAGTCAGCTTGAAGATCGATATCCAACTGACGCCCCTAGACCGAGTTATTGGGGCGGGTACATGGTTCGCGCGACCCGAATCGAGTTTTGGCAGGGTCGATCGTCGCGGTTACATGATCGCTTAGACTATCGATTTGACGGTAGGACTTGGACTCGCGTGCGTCGTTCCCCATGATCCATCGCATTGCAAAAAGGCGTCCTATGATGCGGTTGCGTAAATTATTTTTAGTTTCTCTCTATTTTGCTAGTACAGCAGTCGCCTCAGATAGTGTGTACGTGACTGTCGCGCCTTTGGTTGAGTTACAGGAAAATATTGCTTCTGATTTTCCTGCGAATGTCGTGCCCATCGAGAGGAGTTTATTAGCGGCCGGTATTTCTGCAGAAATCGTCGCCATTAGTCTGCGTCCTGGTGACGAGGTAGCAAAAGGATCAACCGTAATTCGGCTTGACTGCAGAGATACCAAACTACGTCGGGATCTCGCTGCTCAGGACGTTAAACAGGCTGAGGTGCAATTAAAATTCAGCGAGCGGCAATCAGCTCGTATCGCTAAACTGGCAGAAACCAATATTGCTAGTGAAGAACTGAAAGATACCCGAGCCAAAGAATTACAACAGGCGATCATAGGTTTAGCGTCAAAACGTCTTTCATTGAAGGAAGCTAACTTGCAGGTCTCCAAATGCGAGGTAAAAGCACCCTTCGATGCGGTGATTGTTGAGCAACTCGCTTCTGTAGGAACACGAGTATCTGTTGGCAATCCTATCCTCGAAATTGTATCGAAAGCCTTCGATATCAGAGCGCGAATTCCGTTTGACTACGTGGCGGATATCCAGCAGAACGTTTCATTTATTGTTCAGAACTTGGAAATACCTGTGAAAATACTTGCCGAGAGCGGTGCAGTAGATACCGGAACTGGCACGCGATTACTCCGGTTTAAGTCAGTTGAAACTATCGATCCTGGTGTACCAGGTGTGCTTCGAATACGCTCGAAAAAGATGGTACTTCCGGCAGATTTCCTTGTGGAGCGAGATCGCACCCTTGGAATCATGGTTGCTAACGAGGAGCGAGCTAAATTTATCGCCCGGACAAACGCGACACTCGGCCAACCAGTAGATGTGACAGATCTTGATCCGGGGACACTTTTGATCAAGGAAGGTCGCTTCAAGGCTCGTGAGGGTGATCAATTGGTAATTCGTCAATGATCGGAATTGCACGATTACTGATCGGCAACAAAGTACTCACAAACCTCACTTTTATTTTGGTCTTGGCTATGGGTGTTCTCGCCTATTGGTCACTGCCTCGGCAGCAAGATCCAACGATTAACTTTAATTGGATAGTTATCACAGTAGCGTGGCCTGGCTCCGCTGCGCTCGATGTAGAGAGTCGGATTACCGACCCAATTGAAGAGGCGATCCAAAGAGTCGACAACCTCGATTTTGTGTCCAGTTATTCAAGAGAAGGGTTGGCTTCGATTCTGGTCCGTTTTGAGGACATTCCAGAGAATGTATTCGAGCGCCGGCTGGGTGATCTGCGCCGTGAAGTTAACGCAGCGGAGGGTAGTTTTCCCGAGGAAGCAGGTGATCCAATATTTATTGAGATTACCTCGTCGAATGCGTTTCCTGCGGCAACTATGGTGCTGGTTGGGTCCGGTGATGACGACAGTCTTCGTGAGCAGGCGGTTCTGATCGAGAAAGAACTAGAACGCCGCGAACTTATCGATCGAATTGATTCCCAAGGGATGGCTGATCCAGAGATTAGGATCGAATTTGATGCCACACGGCTTGCCGCGCTTGGGCTCGCGCCATCCGATATAGCTAGAACCGTACAAACTTATTTTCGGGACTTGGCTGCAGGCGAGCTAGACGTTGCAGGATCTAACTGGCTGGTAAGGTTAAAGGGTAAATCAACAGATGCCTTTGATTTAAATCGTTTTCCAATTTTAGGACTAGACGGCAGCCTGCGAATTGGTGATGTCGCCCGTGTCACTCGCACACAGGCGGAGCGGTCGGAACTCGTTCGTTATAGAGGCTCACCGGCTGTGCTGTTGGCCGTCATGAAAGCCGAGGGAGCCAATACCCTCGAACTCGTCGATGAAGTGAAGGCTTATATCAGTACCAGAAATGAACTTGAGTCCGTTACAGGTACTAGGCTTGTTTTAATTGACGATCAAACAATTCCTACTCGGAAAGCCCTGACGATCATGCAAAATAATGCTTTGATCGGTTTGATCTTGGTCCTAATTGTCGCTTGGATATTTCTGGGGATTAAAATCGCGGCACTTACCGCGATCGGTATTCCCTTCATCCTAGCGGGTACTTTCTGGATCTTGCAAGGGATAGATCAGACACTGAACGTCACGGTACTGCTCGGGGTCGTCATTGCGCTGGGTATGTTGGTTGATGATGCAGTAGTTGTTGTTGAGGCGATTTACTACCGACTTGAGCGCGGATTCGCTGGAATTGATGCAGTGATTGACGCCTTATCTGAGACGGCAGCACCAGTAACAGCTGCTGTATTGACCACCGTCGCTGCGTTTTTGCCTTTGATGCTACTACCGGGAATTCTCGGTAAATTTATGATGGTTATTCCATTGGTGGTCTCGATCGCTCTGTTGATCAGTTTGATAGAAGCATTTTGGATGCTCCCCAGCCACGTGCTCGGCTCTGGCGTAACCATGGATCGTAAAGGCCGGATGCAGCGGTTCCGTACCCGGCTTAATCGCAGTATCAGGCATATCTATGTCCATTTGTTGATACGTGCGATGCGGCGCCCGATCGTGACACTCGCGATTTCTGGAATCGCCTTTAGTGGCGCGGTTGGATTGTTAACGAGTGGTAAAATTCGAGCAGATTTCTTTGCATCTGATCCAATCCGGGTTTTCTATGTCAATATCGAAACAGAGTCAGGCACGCAACTTGAGCGAACCCTTGACCTAGCGCTCGCGGTTGAGCAAGTCGTTCGGTCTAATCTACGAACCAATGAAGCGCGAGGAATTGTCACTTACGCTGGTCAGCAATTCACGGAAACGGAGCCGCTACGTGGAAGTCACAGAGGTCAGGTGCTAGTTGGCTTAAACCCGAACGGACGAGAGGTTTCAGAGATTGTTGACGGCATGCGAGAGGCTGTCCTTCAGGTGCCTGGTCCCTCAAATGTCACTTTTCTGGAGTTGGCTGGTGGACCACCCTCGGCGAAGCCCATTTCCATTAAAGTACGTGGTTCTGAGTTCGCGGAACTCCGCTCAGCTGCTAACAAGGTTAGAAGTATTCTTGGTCAGACCCCGGGTATCAAGGATATTGTTGATGATGCGCAAGATGGCAGGCTTGCATTGCAACTTAAGCTGGAACCTGACCAAGTTGCGCGATCTGGGATTAGTCCAGAAATAATCGCTCGGAATATTCGGATTCTCGTGGATGGTGAGATCGTTCAATCTGTTCAGGATCAAGGAGAGACCGTTGATATCCGAGTCGTGGCTGCCGATGGCCAGTTCTCTTCGCCCTCGAAGTTGTTAGCAGTGCAGTTGCCAACACTTTCAGGAGAGATGATCTCATTAAGTGAGCTTGTTGATGCCGAGCGGTCACCGGCACTTGCTACCATTCGACACTATAATTTCCGACGAACTATTACCGTAGAGGCAGATATTAATTCGGAGCTGACCGATACCTTGAGCGCCAATCAGGCAGTAATGGAAGCCTGGGCTCAATTCCAATCATCTTACCCGAACGTGAATTTGGATTTCTCAGGTGAACTAGATGATATTCAGGAAAGCTTAGATTCTATAGGTATCTTGTTTTTGTTTGGGATTGGAGTGATGTATCTCATTCTGGGAACACAGTTTAGAAGTTACGGCCAGCCATTACTGATTCTGGTGACGGTACCGCTTGCATTTACCGGCGTAGTTTTGGGCTTGTCCGTAACTGGTAATCCATTGTCTCTGTACACCTTATACGGAGTAGTCGCGTTATCTGGGATTGCAGTAAATTCTGCGATCGTCCTAATCAGTGCAGCAAACGATCGCTTGACTTCGGGGATGAGCTTGAAACATGCGACTTTGTACGCTGGGCGAAGGAGAGTCGTACCAATCGTAATCACTGTGTTGACAACGATCGCTGGATTATTTTCCTTGGCCGCCGGGCTCGGTGGTTCCTCACTAATTTGGGGTCCAGTCGCCACGGCAATTGTTTGGGGTCTTGGTTTCAGTTCGATACTGACTCTGTTCGTTGTTCCCATCCTCTATTATCTGACCGGTAAAAATCGAGAAAGGCGTCTAAATCCCGAAGCTTGAAAAATCCTGAAGTGATCATAAAATAACCTTGGGAATGCCATAACGGGTTCCACAAGTAAACTGCTCTGTCGTTAAGAAGAGCACAAAATTTGATCGCTTTAGGAGGATCACATGACAGTAGACCTTTCACCCTTATATCGTACCGCCATTGGCTTCGATCGTTTGGCAAGCATGCTTGAGAATGCGAATCGTCTCGAAAGTGCTGGGTATCCGCCCTACAACATAGAAGTAACCGGTGATGATGAGTATCAGATCACGATGGCTGTGGCTGGATTCACTGACGATGAGTTGTCAATCGAATCCAAGCAAAATGAGCTCTCTGTTGCCGGAGAAAAGTCGGAGTCGGAAGAGGGACAGAAGTTTCTGCACCGTGGTATCGCGACACGAAGCTTCGAGCGTAAGTTCCAGTTGGCGGACCATGTTTATGTTAAAGGTGCGCACCTCGAACATGGTTTATTGCACATCGAACTGTATCGGGAATTACCCGAGGCTTTAAAATCCCGCTCAATTTCGATCGAGACTAGAAAGCTCATCGAGAACGACATTTAGCTGTGGAAGGCCCGGGAGACCGGGCCTTTTTGTATCTGCTTTCTACACTAGTTCTTAGATGTTTGGACCCATCTCACCGATCAGTGTCCTTATCATCGGCCGATCTCTGCTCACGCTGAGTAATAGGGAAAGAGGAAAAGGATAAATATGAGTTTATTCAAAAGATCATCAGAACCGAAACAAATCAACAACTTGTTGAAACTCGATATTTCTCTTTAATCGGCAAAGAATTAATCTTTTGCAATTACTGAATTTTTTCTGCGAAGTCTGGTATAAACTTGCTTTTCAGGAGGAATGAAATGAAGTTCTTGAAAGAACTAACTCATGGCGATACGGGGTTTGCACTTATGTTAATCCTGATGGCTGCGACTATCATGATGCTAGCATTCTGATGGGATGCGATTATCGTCTTGAATGGTTTTATGTTTAGTCACAATTTCTAAGTTCATTAGCTTTCATTACGTCAAAACTAAAACCCTTCGCAGAGTTCCTGAGTCATGGTTACGTATACGGTTGGCATGGCATGGTCGTCGAGATGGATGAACTTAGTATGAAATCGGTCGGGTTGTCTAAGGATTGTATCGTGCCTGTCACTGCCGCATTAGCGGTTATGGATGCTTTAAATCTGTTGGGCTTCTGGTCCTCTATTGAGTCTTTAGCGTTCTTTTTTGCAGTCGTGATATTCGGCGCTTTTGCGATCGGTGTCGTCGGAGATGGGTTAATGGAAACCATCGAATCTCAATCGGTGCGGGTCCTTTGAGCCCAAAGAATTTGCTGAGAGCTGCCTTTGATCAAGCAGTGCACGCTGCTCAGGCTAGCTGTCTCGTCCCCCACCTAACCCAATTAGAGCCAATCGAGGGTCGAACAGTGTTTCTGGTGGTTGGAAAAGCTGCTTCGCACCAAGCTGCTGTTGCCGCCCAGTGCCTCGGCGCGATTGACGGGCTATGTATCATTCCGAAGGGTCACAAAATCAATACCAGTCTCGATGTTATCGAAGCCTCCCATCCTGTTCCGAATGAAGGCAGTCTCGCTGCTGCTGAACAAGCATTTGAGTTAGCACGAGCAATCGGCCCGTCGGATCGGCTAGTTTGTTTGATATCGGGTGGTGGTTCGGCCCTGATGTCAGCGCCATTGCCATCGATGGATCCAGACCTCAAAATGCGAACCCATCGGGCACTGTTGTCGTCCGGGGCGACGATTTCGGAGTTAAATACAGTGCGTAAGCAACTTTCGCTGGTCAAGGGCGGTCGGCTTGCAGAGGCGTGTCAAGGCCAGGTATTGAATTTCCTAGTTTCAGATGTACCCGGAGACCGTGCCGAGTTTATTGCGTCAGGGCCCACCGTTCCGGCGAACACGAATCAACAAGATGCGATCGATGTGTTAGCCCTTCACCAGATCGATATTCTTGACGAGCTTTTGCCATGGCTGAACGATGCGAAATACGCAACACCAGCGCCTGATTCAGATTGCTTTCGACGTGTGAAAACCACCATTGTGGCTGCTCCTTCACAATCGTTAGGAGCCGCCAAGTCGCTCATCGAGTCGCAAGGGGTGGACTGTTGGGTCTTGGGCGATGCGATCGAAGGTGATTCGGAAACTATTGCTCGCGTGATGGCAGAGGCAGCACTATGGCAGCAGCGTCATCAGAAATTGGACCGGCCACTATGCTTGTTATCTGGGGGTGAGACCACGGTCAAGGTGACAGGTACCGGTATCGGTGGTCCAAACGCGCATTTCGCATTGGCCCTACTTGATGCGTTAGACGGAGCCCGAGGTATTTCCGCAATCGTTTGTGATACCGACGGTGTTGACGGAGCCGCAGAAATTGCCGGAGCCTGTATCGATGACGAGACCCTTGAAAGATCGAGGGCGGCTGGGCTCGATCATCGAGATGCCCTTCGCCGCCAAGACGCGCACACTTTCTTTCAATCTTTGGATTGTTCAGTGGTTTCTGGGCCGACTGGGACAAATGTCAACGACTTTAGAGCGATTTTGATCGAACCTTAACCATTCTCGAGTATTACGATAACGATGCTAATCGTAACGATCGAGGAGATGGTGGAAATAAAGATGCTGGTTGTCGCTGTTGACGGTGACACCTGATAGCGACTCGCAAAAAGGTACATGTTCATGCCAGTAGGCATGGCGGCCAACATCGTTGCTACCGATAACCAGAGCGTGCTGAGACCCAACCAAGAACCTAAGAAGAATACAGCTCCTGGGTGGACAGTGTTTTTCAGTATAGTGATCAGAACCGCGGGCCCGATCGAGCCAGAAATTGAATAGCTAGCTAATGAACTTCCAAGAACGAATAGGGCCGCTGGGACTACACTGGTGGAAACGAGGTGAAACATATCGACAACAACCGGATGGAGCCCGATGTTTGTTAGTTTCCACAAGAAGCCCGCTACTAAACTGACGATCAAGGGATTGGATATGAGACCCAGAAGCACCTGCTTTGGCAGGTTAAAAAGCCCCTTATCCCTGCGGCGGGCGATCTCTATAGCCACTGTCACAGCTGTAAAAATTGTTATGCCATGCACTGATATCAGAAGTAGTAGCGGGAACAGAGCATCCTCACCTAACGCACGGGGAATCAGGGGGATACCTAGCAAGACAGTATTTGAAAACGAGGCGCCGAGCCCGATGATTATGCTCTCAGTGGCCGAACGCTTAAGTATTAGCCAACCAATAAACAAGCCCACCATGAACACCAACGCGAGCGGGACGTAATAACTGGCGAATAAATTGATCGTTGATACTTTAGGCGGGTTTAGTTGAACGACGGTCGAAAATAACAGCATCGGAACGGCGAAATCAAAGACGTATTTAGATAAACCATCGCGATGAGTACTCCTGAAGAAGCCGAGCCTTGTGGCAACGTACCCGATCATCCCCAGCACAAGGACTGGGGCAAGTGTATTAAAGACGGCGCTCATTGGGCTCCTTAAGGAAAGAGATAGGTCTTTTGATCGGGAATATTATCAATAAGGTCTCTGTGCTTCATGAAACGCGCAAACTGATTCCATGAGTTTGGATCAGTTTGACGAGTTTCACGAGCAAGTTTTGGGAGCGTATCACGCCAGGCTCTGCGATTTAGTTCGTTGTCCAAGTCATCGGGCCGGAAACTGACAAATGAACGATAGGACGTCTCCGGATCGTTGATGATCATGTGTGTCGCTTGATCAAGAACGGTAAGGAATCGCTCTAGTTTGTCGGTTCCCGCGTAGTCTGGGTGAGCAACAAGAATGAGTTCCTCGTATGCGGGAACACCATGGTTTTCGGGATAAAATGCACGACCAGGACGGCCATCGATGTCCATTTGGTTCAGTTCGAAATTTCGGAATGCACCAATAACGGCATCGACTTTCCCAGCATACAAAGATGGCGACAGTGCAAAGTTGACGTTTACCAGATTCACGTCATCGAGGGTTAGACCCTCGGACTCCAGCATAGCTCCAAGGACTGCGTCCTCGAAGCCTCCGACAGAGAATCCAACTGTTTTACCCTTAAGGTCAGAAATGCGTTGAATCCCTGAGTCAGCGAGAACCACCAATGAATTTAGTGGGCTATTGACGATCGTCCCAATTCGCATCAAAGGAAGCTGATTGTTTAGATCCACCATCAATGAGGGCTGATAACTGATAGCGACATCGGCCTTTTTTGCGGCGGCCAACTTGGGGGGCAAGGAAGGGTCTGCGGGCTCTACTAGAATTACATCCAGACTTTCTTTATCAAATAACCCTGCCTGTTCAGCCACTATCAGTGGCGCATGGTCTGGGTTGATAAACCAATCTAAAAGAACGGTAATCTGGTCTTTTGCAGAGTGACTCATTGAACTCAGCAGCAGTGACAGCGTGGTGACAAGTATTTGGAGATAAGTTTTGATTTGCATGTTGTTGCCTCCTGATCAAAAGTTGCGCGCAGTAGGTCAACAAAAAGAAGGCTTGTTGCTATTGGCTTCCTACGCCGGCATTAACCGGATCAGGTTCAAAGGGTACTTCTCAGCTTGTGCGCCCCTGCCGCGGTCCAAGAGTATACACACAGCGGTCCTAGAATGTTACTTGTATAGTTCAGGACATATATCGCGAGTACTTATAGTTTTACCTTGTTCACCTTTGGACCGAATGATGTCGCCACGCTCTTCGATATAACGTTGGAAGTTTGGTTCGTGCTGGTATACACCTTGGGCGACATACTCAAGGACAGCCTCTGTATGGAAGCTCCTGAGTTGCGATTCAACGCGGATAATTTCGTTATCCTGGGTATCGAATAATACTAAGCTGGGCGCATACTTGATCTGCAGGTCTCGGGCAAAATCGCGCGACGTGGTCGTATTACCAGACGGAGTAATGACAGGCGCTTTTGACCACATATCAATTTGCACGGTGTAGAAGGGTTTGAATCTATTTCTCACTGCATTAAGTGACAATACGCAGCGGTGAAAAAGATCACAGTCTGGGCAGTTCGTCTGCTCAAATAGTATCGCTTTTGGTTGGCCCGCTACATCTAGATTGGCGCCACCCTGAATAAATGGTTGAGAATTTAGAGAGGCATTTACTGACCGAGGTTTGTTGGCCGCCAGATACTCAAAGATGGTCTGTGACTGGTATCTTTCGGTATGCACATAGGTAAGCGCGACTTCCATCTCTGCGGGCGATACGTAGCCATTCAGTCGGAGAACTGGCTTACCGCTTGAATCAAAAAAGATGATCGTCGGTGTGAACTGGACCTCGAGTGCGCGCGCTATCTCTTTTTCTGTCGTTGTTTCACCATCTAACCCGAAAACCTCTTTTGAGCCCCAAATGTTCAGCGCAACTACATCAAAATGTTGATCAAACATCTCTCGGATGGATTGCTGGGTAAGGTTT
>Ga0163109_10001336_pt1 | contig 19557 bp, 19 predicted proteins | sample CRUFie1St13metaG_FD_108704 | JGI IMG/M metagenome (GOLD analysis project Ga0163109, IMG submission 108704) | Marine microbial communities from the Costa Rica Dome - CRUD Field 142mm St13 metaG | ecosystem: Environmental > Aquatic > Marine > Oceanic > Photic zone | place: Costa Rica: the Eastern... | reverse complement strand
GCCTTCCATATCAGTAGATCCTGGATTCAATGGTAAGAAACCTGGTCCTATTCTATTTCCTGTGATATTATCTATTTGAGTGCCTGTTCTTACATTAAAACCTAATACTCTATTAATGTAACTTGCAATGGCCTTCTCTGTAGGCACTGCAGATGCACTATCATCTGCAAATCCATCATCAGCACTGAATTCATTAATCGTAACACCTTTTTTGAATCCTAAACTATTGGCGTTTGATAATCCAATTTCACCTGCAAACGTAATGTCACCAGTTGATTGATCTACGCTGAAGAATTTACCAACTCTAAAGAATCCATCTTGGTCTGTTGTTACAAAGAATACCCTACCTTTTCTTCTTTCCCAAATTTGTGCTGATTGAGCAGTATCAGCATCTGTATAATTTGTTGCTAGACTGTTTACAGGATCTCCTAAAATAACATTTGGATAATTAGAATCATTAAACCCACCTGTACCAATCTGTGTAAAGTCATGTCCTGTGGCTCTAAGTAAAGAAATTGCAATAGTAATTTCACCGGAGGTAGATCTTTGAAGTGCGGCATCAATAGTTCTATCTGTGCCAGGCACTGCTTTATTCAATCCTATGGTTTGATAATCTCTATTAACATTTTCACATTCATAATCTATAAAATCAACAAATCCATAACTGTTAAGTGCAACTGTTGATGGAATACTGTTTACGCCTAATGCACCAGAAACGCTTCCAGTCAACTGATTTGTTGTGTCAAATGTTCCAGTTACATCTGTTATTTCTACAGTGCTAGAAGTTGATACAGCTCTTAGGACAACACCTGTCGCACCACTTGTGGCTTGAGTAATTGTTTCTCCTTGACCAACACTAATATTACCTGCTGTGGTTATTACTGTAACAGGATTGTAATCTCTAATTTGATGTGTTTTTCCATCCCATACAAAAATCATTCCGCCTGCATAACCAGTTGCAGTTGGTATAGAACTTAATCCTACTGCTACGGCATCGGCAACAATATCCATTAAGGTAGTAGCAGTTGTAATTGAATTAGATTCTGCTGCACTTCCTGATGTATCTTGTTCAATTCCTTTTGTGTTTATAGTAGAATAGCTAGTCTGTGCAAGTATTTCTAAGAGAATATCTCTCGCCTTATCAATTGCCGCTTCGGTTTGAGCTACTTGCCCTGCTACTGATCCGGTATAATATCGGCCAGCATTTTTGACAGTACTTGCATTTCCGTCAAATAGTAAATCTTTGGCAACACCGTAAACAATGTAAGTTAAGTCACGTCTACATTTAACTTCACTGTATGTGAAGCCACTCCATATTCCTAACCCACCTGCAATTTGTAAATTAATCCAAGCAATAGTTTCTTCTATAATATATTTTATATTACGTACAGCCAATGAGTGTGCATTTGGTTTACTTAACGATGCAGGTTGACTTCTTACTGTTTGTGAAACACCATCTCTAGCTATTCTTAGTGCATCAGTAAAATTACTTGTTCCGCCTGCATCTAGTGTTTGTATTGCTAATCTAGTATCACCTGCAGAACTACCAAAGCCTCCATTTAAATTAGATGTGCTTACTTGCATTTGCACGTAATCATAACCTACTTCAAATGTAGTGAGCACTTCATCTGATAGTAAATTTTGACTAAAAGAGTCTGCTTGGCTGAATGAAGTACTTCTATATGTAACATTATCACTTTCATCAAAGTTAATAGCAGTGCTTGGTCTTGTTGTTAATTTAGATGGATTATTAGCAGATGATAAAATGTGATTAAATCTATCTTTATATTCTATTATAGTGCCATCTGCTACTGCTTCTCTTAATTGTCCAAAAAAGTCATCAGCTTTTGCATCGTCTGCAACTAGATCTAATTTATAAATTGTGTTACTTCTTACACCTGGTTCACTTCCAAATATAGCTGTTACATTAAAGGTAATATCGTTAGCAGGACTAGAACCACCTACTGCTGTGCCTGCTATTGTTATTGCAGAATCGCTGTGGTAATTCTCTCCAGGAGTAGCAATAGCTATAATTGCCGCATTAGGACTTCCTGCATGATCTATTGTTACGTTACATGTTAAACCTGTACCACTTGTTGCTGTGCTTGTTCCTCCTGAAGTGAACGCTGTAAAGCCAGTGCCATCTACAGTATTTCTTAGTAATGAATCACTATAAAGTTGAACATCATTTGCATCAACTTTTTTGACGTAGTAGGTATTTGTATTAAGTTGTGTCATTCCACCCACACCACTTAATACAACTTTATCACCTGATCTCAGGTTATGTCCAGACATAGTTAGCACGACAGGATTTGCCTGGGTTGCACCAGTGATAGTATTTGTTTTAGTTGAAGTTGTGGCAATGCCTGTATGGCTTGCTGTCATACCTCCTGTTGTGGTGACTGTTGCAGATCCAACTGTTCTTACACCAGTGACTACATTATCTCCAGTTTCTCCGAGTATACCATCTCCATCTATATCAGATAAATTTGCAACACTACTAATAGCATAATTTAAATTTCCTGCTGTAGGATGATCTATAGTAATCACACTTGAAGTAGTAGGCGGACGACCCATATCATATACATGTATACTCGGATCGTTTAGTGCATTTCCAAAACCTGCTGGTGCGTCTGTAACAACCTTTGCAGGTTGGGCCATTGCATATTTTGTTGTAATTTGATCTGGTACTTCGTTAGGATCGGCTCCTTCTGCGACTAAACCAAAGTTACCGTAACCGTTTGAACAGTTTAATCCTCTAATTTCAGAACCGTTATTTGCATACATAGCAGTATGACAGTAATACGTGAATGTTGACACTTGTTCCGAAAATGCTGCGTTATTACATACTAAACCATAACCTAAGTCATTAATTTGTGTAAAGTCGTTTGCAAGAATAGACCTGTTACCTGCTGTCTGTAGAAAAATATCTCTTCCTACAGTTGGTGTATTAAATTGAGATTCGTCATACCCAGTACCGTCGTTTGAATTTGCATCTAAAAATAAGGTTGCAGTACCTTGGGCACTATCATAATTTGCAATAGCATTGACTTGATATCTACGTCCTTCTACATAGAATGGACACGGTAATTGTGGTTCTCTTAATCTTAAACCTTCTCCGCTTGCACTTCTCACTGTAAGCTCAAAGGCATTTACTTTTGTTTCTATAGTAGTAGGAAGATTTCCTACATAAGCATCAACATACATTCCTCCTGAAAAAGTCTTTTTGTTTATACTTTTACTGAAACTAGAAGCAGTTTGAATATACGGAGATTTAACAAGGACTTGACCTTCTGGATCAAGAACACACATAAAACCACCATGCCCTCTACATGTAACATTTCTTACAATAGTTTGATCACCCATTAAGAAAATATCAAGTTGGTCATTTCTTAATGGTGGATTGTATTCAGGATTAAAAACAAAGTTAATTTTATCAATAAATTGTCCTACTAATGATACAGTGCCAGCTTCTCCGCTTCCTAATGTTATATCTGGTTGTTCCACTGCAAGAACTTCATCACTTCCTGCTGTATATTCATTTACTGTAATAGAATCGGTCAACGCACTTACAAAAGTATGCGGATATTGTTGACCTGCTGGCGAAGCAGTAACATTTACAGTAATTGTTGTAGGTGTTGTAGCTGTAATTGCAAGTTTCTTTTCGTATGCAGGATCAGAATTTGGTGAACTTGTTATTGAAACTTTTCTCGGATATGCATGATTGGAAGTATTTCCATCTAGTGTACAACTAAATGTAATTCCATTTTCAACTATTTCAATAAAATTAGAAGTAGTTAAAGTGTGTGACCCGATAGTAATTTCCATGTCACCTGTAGTTTCATTGTAAACTGCATCAGTTGGTGTAAACGCTGTTGTTTGAACAGTATAGGTAGGTGCTGTACCAGCTAATAATTGTGCAGATAATGACGCTATATTATTAATTGCCGCTTCAGTTGCAATTTCTTGTGTACTATCACCTAGTTGTGTTTGAAAATCTGTATAACCTAGTTCGTGATATGATCCTTGATTTTCTAAAGTTTTTTCTTCTCCACCATTTATAAAATCTGATACAATACCATCTATTATTAGCCCTGTATCTCTTCTACATTTATCTTTACTGTACACTAAGTCAGGAAACTTGTCTGTTATAAATTTAATTGTTTCTTCTATGATATAATCTTTATTATTTTCTATAATAGATGCAGCAGTTTTATAACCGCCTGGGTTAACAATAGGAGAACCAACATTTATAGGTTTATTAGCATCATATAGATAATGATAACCAAATTTTCCTTGTTCTACACCTTCTTGGTTTTTAAATGGGGTACCGCCTCTAGCTAATGTTAAACCATCAAATTCGTTATCTCTGTAAAAATAACTCTGTGCCCATTTACTTTGTGATACTCTAGGTTGTTTAGAATCTTTTTCAGTTTTAGGTCTAATAATCACCCTTCTAAATTCGTCACCTTTTAATGATACATTGGCGCCTAATTTTATAGGATAATCTTCTTCATATATACCAGTTTCAACTCTAATAGCAACTTGTTTTTCTTTGTTGAAGTTACCATACTCCATTGGCTCTTCTGCTTCAAAGTCTTTTGCAGATAATAAATGTACTTGGAAAACAGTAGGATTTGTTTCCGTAGCACCTGTAACTGGATCTACTCCTGCTTCGCTACTAACATCATTTGTTACTTTAACAATTCTTCCTATAGCTTCAGATCTTTTTCCTCTAATAACTTTTCCAGGAAGTGCGTCACTGTTTGCTGGATTTGTTTGATCAGTATAATTTGCTGATCCGTTTGTAACAACAATTTTATAAGTGCTTCCGTATGCAACATCATCACCAGAATCAATACCATTTTGAATAATTGTTTTTATTGTATTCCAGTTTGCATTTATTCCTGTTTGTGCATTATTATTAGCATCTGTTTCTTTACTAATTTGACCAGCACTTGTATAGGTGCCAAACCCTGTTCCGTCAACTGCATTTACAGTAACAAATCCACCTGAAGTGTATGGGTCAAATGCTGTACCATCTACAGTTGTAGTTAAACCTGCATCTGAATAAAGTAAAAACTTTTTAACATTAGGTACGCCTAAATTTTTAACATAAAATTTAGTTTGATTGAGTTGTGTCATTCCTGCAACTTCTGTGATTGCGATAGCTGTACCGTCGACTAATCCGTGATCTTCCACAGTTGTTATTTCAACCGGATTTGCCTGGGTAGCCGCAGAAATGGTTTTTGCACTAAATGCACTACTATATAAATCTAGTGTGGTAGGATCTATTCGTCTTGCTTTATATGTATTTCCGTTCAATTCAGTCATACCTGCAACAGTTGAAATTGTAATATCATCTCCATCTGAAACAGCATGTGATTGAGTTGTTGTAATCCTAACCGGATATGTTTTTGTTGCACTATTAATAGGCACTACACCGTCGTCAAAGAACTGGTCTTCATCGAGTTGAAACAGCAAGCCAACTTGTCCACCTGATGTGTAACCTGTAAACGCACTTGTATCAAAAGGTACATCAAAAGCAGTATCTTGGTATAGTTCAAAAGTGTCATCTGAAATTTTCTTTATGTATAATTTTTTGCCTTCAATTTCAGTCATACCGCCTATATTTCTGAAAAATACAATGTTTCTATCACTCCAACCGTGTGCACCTGTAGTGGTTACTCTGCCGGGATTTGCTCTTGTTATATCACTTAGCGTTTGTGCTTGATACATGTTATTTTGCAATAAAGCACTATGAAGTTCTTGTGCAAAATTAATACTTGCAAGTGTCTCTGTCAACTGGCTTGTGATTGCAATTCTACCACTCACACTTGAATAGTATCTTTCAGCAGCTTGTCTTGTTAAAAAGTTTGCACTTTGTCCTCTGTTTATATCTAAAGCAAGTGCATCTACTAACAGCCCTACGTCTCTTTCACATGTTTTAATATTGTAAGTAAAGTTAGGAAAATTATATGCTAGAAATCCTGTTACTTCAGCTATTACAAATTTTCTATTTTTTTCAGTTAAATTTCTTGCCTGAGCAAATACGGGTACATCAACGTCAGCTCTTAGTACTCTTGATTCTGATTGTCCCCCTGTATGTGTCAATGTCTGCATGTAAGTGCCAGGCATGACTGGTGCTGATCTGACCAATATGTCTGCTCTTTGTGCCGCGGCATTAATTGTTCGGAATGCGTATGTAAATGATGTACCCTCTTTACCTGGAGGCACACCAGCCATTGTATCGTCACCCGCTGTGCTTACAAATAATACTTCTGGTGAACTGTATGCTGTGTTATCTACGTAAAATTTTGTTGCGGCCTGGTTATCTTCTATTCCATTAGGTGCACCTTGGCCTGCCAACTCACCTGGATGATCGCTTAGGTAAAGCGGGCCAGTCATAGTGTCACCTTGTCTACGTGTTACACTCTTTCTTGGCATGCCCACATCATCTAAAAAATTTCCTGCTAATGTGTCATTTAGTGCTGCATCTGTGATTGTATGAGTATCATCTGCACTGATTGTTCCTGATACATTTATTTTGTTATCACCAGCTGTTGTATCACTATCTGATGTTGCAAACGCTTTATTTGCTTCTGTAAACAACATCAACCGATTTTCGTTGATAACTCTAATATAATAAGTTGTATTACTAACAAGGCCAGTTGGATCGGTATCTTCTGCTTTGAATTTTATTGCTAGTCCATTACTTCCGCTATCTAAACCATGTCCGCTACCAGACACTAGTGTTTGATCGACTTTATAGTAATTTAATATTTCTATAGTATTTTCAACGTATCTATTAATGACCCATGTGTAATGTAACTGGCCAGTAGGCTCATCTGCTACTCTTAATGGTAATCCACTTGTAATGTATCTTTGATCTGCATAACCTTTTGAGATTACTAAATCATCTGCTGTAATTTGTGCATCACCTGTAAGATTATGTGCAGTATTGAATTGGTTAGCTACTTCTGTGCTTATTCCTACTTTTGCAATACCGAATCCTGCTGCATTTAAAGGTCCACCTAGAGTAGGTGATGTATCATCTGACACTTGTGTAAATGATGTGCTTATAATTAATTTGCCTGCTACATTGTATCTAAAAGTTACTGTATCATTAACACTAAACAAATCGTCTGTAACAGGTAAATCGCTATTACTTCCCAGTTCAGCTAATAGAATTGATGATCCTGATGTGTTCACTAACGGCACTGTGCTAGGCGTTAGTGTGTCTGGTGTGTCACTTAAAGTAGTAAATGTAATTTGTCCACCAACACCAAAAACTGCGTATAGTTCAGTGAAGTTTTCATTTACCTTCTTAAAGGATTCTCTAATACTATCACCGGTACCGTCGTTACCCTCAACACCAATGTTAATTTCCTGTTTTGCCATTTATTCGCTCCAATTATGCAGGTATTGTTAATTTATCCATGTCAAAGTTTACACTTACTCCACATCCGCAACTACTTTTTGCATTAGGGTTTTGTATTTCAAACATAGATCCCATTATATCTTTTTTATAGTCTATTACTGTACCAAATAAAAACATCATACTTGCTCCACCTATTACGAATGTGCAATTATTATCTGTTTTCATCACTTCGTCATCATCTAATAATTCTTCTGGAGATTGATATGTACCCCATTCATATTCAAATCCTGCACAGCCGCCGCCCTTTAGGTTTAAAGTGACAGCATAAACTTCGTTTTCATCACAAATAGTGTCTATTTGTTTCTTTGCGGCTGGTGTTAAAGTGCAGATTGACATATATTTCCCCTTGTCTTATGTATTTATACTAAAATTTTATAATCTTAATGTAAATATAATTATGTTTATAAAAGAATATTTAGAGAAAACAAGGCATATACGTAAAAGTAAGAATGGACAAAACCATACTTATTGGCGTAATAAAACCTATGTTGAATTAAGATGTGATAATTGTGATATGATCTTCTCTAGGCCGAGAGGATCAATGGATCCTAACAGGATAAACAATAATTTTTTTCATGTGTGTAAAAATTGCAATGCAAAGAAATTTGCACAAAAAATGGGCATAACCCGCAAAAAGATTTGGGATATGCCCGCAAGTAGTGATTTAGATATAAGTAAACTTTAATCTTTTTTCCAAATAGTCCAAGCTCCATAAGCTATAGCAATTCCTGCCGCTATTTTTGCTAATGGTGCTAAAAATAAAACCATAAGTCCTAGTATGATTAAGGCGGCTCCATCCCAAGAAGTTCTTTCCTTCATACGTGCATCAATCCATTTTTTCATGTATTTCTCCTAATTCTTTTGCAACCCGTCTTTTGTTAGATTAGGTCTTTGTCCTTTCCTTGCCATTGTAGGTGTTGGAAATTTATATTCTTGTTTGACAGGTATCTGAGTGCGTTGCCCACCATTTCTATCAGCTCTCAAACCGTCAATTTTATCTATAGTTAAGTTTACTTTTTCGCCGGTAGTTTTCATTCCTGCTCCTTTATATTATTTATCCTATCAAAAATAACTGTACCATAGCAATAGAGTTCATAACCACAAACCATGCACACAAAACAATGGCAAATGCAGCTTTCCTAATTACAGTGCTTATAACACCAAGTATGCTTCCAATAAGATACAACGGTATAAAAATCTTAGTCGCAGGATCTAAAACTGTAAATGTTAATATTGCACTTGCCATTATTAAAATAGTTGTTTCTGCTAATTCACAGTAAAATGCTAATGGAGATAATCTATAACTTTCTTTACAAAAGTCTACTATTTTCTTTATACCAATCATGTAATTTCTCACTTGCTAAATTTTTTGCTTTGCTTTCGACCATAATATCAGCATGATCCCAAAAACCCAAAGCCCATTCGTTTACAGCTGAATTCCACATGAAATCTGAATGTGCTCTAAGCTTCTGCTTTTTGTAACCATTTTCTAACAAGTGATTCATGTTAGGTTTATGATCCAAACTATGTGTATCTAAATAATCTTCTCTTGAAACAGAATAGTGTATTACAGGACGAACTCCACGCCAACTGTCAACTATGCGTAAAAATCTATCGTCGGAGGGGCAAATGTATTCACCTGTTTTGACCCAGTGATGGTGTATGTCAAGGACCAATGCGAGTTCTTGTGCAAGTTCGAGACTTGCTTCGATACCCCACGAGTTTTCGTCATTTTCGATCGTAATAGTATTTCTCGCTTCTTGAGATAATCTTGGGAGGACTGCTTGTATACCGGCTGGACCTTGACGGCCGGAGATGTGTACATTGATTTTGAAATCTTGGAACTGTTTACCGTATCCCATCCACCGTGCAACGTCAACATGATATTCAAACTCCTCTATACTTCTTTCAACTATATCTGGGTTATCAGATGCCAGCACAGTAAACTGGCCAGGGTGCATACTAAGCCTAACATCCAATTTTCTCGCAAGGTCGCCGACTGGCCGGAAATGTTTCTCGCAATATTTTCTGACATCATCTTTACGCCAAAAATAACTCCAAGTAGGCTCAGTGTATACAGGAAGCACATCACTGCCAAGTCTAACCATTCGTAATTCATTTTCTAAACCTCCTACATACTCGATTAAGTTTTTGTAACTTTTAATGTTGTGGACCATAATTTCCCACAATCGTTCTTCTGCAACATCTACAGTTTGTCTATTAAGCCAAGCCACTGTTGTACTGCGAGTATTTAGTGGTCTTTGTATTTCTTCTAGCAGTTTTTTCTTTTGCGTTTGATCCGGATGCATATACTTACATGCAAAACCGATACGTTTTTGTTGTGACTGTAAAAAGTCACCTGCTGTTGTAAATTTCAAATCCATAGTCTTAATATACTATATTTTGTGCCAATTGTCAACTATAAATGGATCTTCGCAATTATGTTGATTAGGATCACCGTGAAAAGCAACAATACAACAATCAGGTGGTGCAACACAATCTTCTATTGTGTCCAAAACTCTATTGCCCCTTGAGCCTCCGGGTCTAAATCTTTTAGATTGCCTAATCTCCCATTTCCAACTTCTTATCCAATTATCAGGCCAAAGTGAAAAGTCTCCTTTTGTTCGCTCCCATAGAAAATCTTGGTCTCCAAAATGTCTTCGCATAATATAAGCAGAGTCCTTTTTAAACTCTTCCCAAAGTCTAAGATATTCTCCTTTTTTGTATCTAATCAAACTGCTGTTATATTTTTCCCAATTAGGTCTCATACAGCGAGTAAAATCACGTAAGACACAAGAAGCATTTGGCATGTGTGTAAAAAGTCTATCAATATTATTTACAATCACCATATCTAAATCTATATAAAGTATAACACCATCTATTGGCAAATCCTTGGAAAAAATGTAAGGTTTGTACCACCAACCGTTCACTGCTATATCTGCAGGTAAAGGTATTACATTTATATTTCTATCTAAACCTGCGATATCTTCTGTAAGGCAATAAAAATTAAATGGCAATGTACAATGTTTTGCAACCATTCTATACATTTTATTAACATACTCTGCAGAATATTTTTGTCCATGTTTAAGAACAAGTACATTATAAGTGTCAGCATTATTTTTAATCAAATTTGCTGATAATTTTTTTAACTTTCTTTCAGCTTTTTGCCTTCTAAGTTCTTTAATTTGGTGTTTAGAATATTTGGACTTATCTATTTTTGCCATTCATCTTTCTTCCTATATTTTATATCACAGTATCCACATACTGCTTCGCCGCCTTCTGGAATAGTGTAATATACTAAAGGATGATCATTATTCTCACCACTACACTTAACTCTATTTGTGTCTACATAAATTATAGTTTCAGGAGGATTATTCTTTTGTGTAGATTGCACTGTTTGCACCATGCTCTGCACATTCACAACTTACACAATAACAGCGATCACCTGTCATATTTCGTATAAGTGTATCAGCAAAGTTAAATGCATGTTCAGCAAACTTTTCTGCTCCAACTCCGTCAAACTGTCTAATTTCTGCAAGTCCATGTGTTTCTAATTCTAAAAGTTTATCTTTCATTGGATCATTTTTGTCAATACAAGTTTTATGATCGAATGAATCTTCTAACCAAGCCTTCAATGGTTTCAATCCACCAAAGTCTACTGCCCAGTTTTTATTATCTAATTCACTACAGCCAAATGTAAATTTAAACTGTAAACTGTAACCATGTAATAAATGACAATGTGAATGATCAGCATTTGGTTGCCTAAATACTGCTGACAATCCTATATTGTGTCCATAAGTTTTTGTACTGTAATATGCCATATTTTCTCCTAATAATAGTAATTATTATACTACAATTTGTCTATAGTGTCAACTGAAACATTTTTAAAATTCCAAGTTTCTGGCAAAATCCAATTATTTTTTTGATGGATTATAAACTTTTTTTTAGGAAAAAGTTCAAAAACTTTACCAATTTGATGTATCCAGTACCTAGGATCTACAGCATGTTTAGTTGACTTATCATAATGTGTTGTATCTTTATAGATGTTGTTTACAAGTGGTGTTTCACTAAAAAGATCAAAGCCCACAATTTTTATTCTTTTTGCAAATTTTGTTGCTAACAAAATTGCATATGGACCACTACCCCATTGAAAAGGATGATCCATTCTTAAATCTCCTTTGTAATGTAATTTAGGGACACATTGAACATTTTTGTTTTTGTTAAATTGTGCAATCCAGTCTTTTCTAGTATAGATTTTATTTTGGAAATTGTAGTTTAGTGCTTCTGACACCATTCTTCTATCAACACATACCAAATGATCAACTTGTATATCTCTACAAATTGCGTTGCAACCTATTTTAACACCTTGCAACTTTTCAAGATTTATGTGTTTTCGACTTTCGCCATTTCCTATTACAATCATGAAGTATTTAACCTTTATGATCGACGGGTGTCGCTTAGTTCTTTCTTGACTGCTTTTATTTCTTTACTGATGTCGTCATATCTTTTTGTATTAGTATCAAACATCTTAACGATAGAAGTCATTGTATCCATTGCCCACCACCACCAAATAATTGCAAATAGTGATACAATAGATAGGCCTATTACTGCTAAAATATCTTTTAGCGATTCAGTGCCTATAAAATGTAGTGCTAATGATACAACTAGGTATACAATCGGAACAACCCTAGCTATCCATTGCCAGATAGAAATATTTAATTTTTTCAATTCTGAATTAACCCGAACGCTTTCCATTCGCCTGGAGAACCAGGTCTTACACAAATCCAACCCACATATCCAGTTGGTTGAGGATCTGCATTCCACACAATATCACCTGATAAGTAAGGGCCTGTAGTAGGGGGATGAGTGCCTGTATCAAACTTTTTATTTTGTATTCTTACTGGTCCAGCAACTGTTAAGTCCACATCATTCTGAAAGTTTTTGACACCTATACCAACTTTGCCTTCAATATGTACTTTGTTTTTTAAAGTGATTTCACCACTAGCTGAAACTTCAATTCTTGTTGTGTCATCTGTTATAATTTCTAAATTACTTGTAGTCCAAGTACCTAATTTAAATTTTTTATCAATTGTGTCGTCTATAACAAATTCATGATCTATGTTTTTTACACTTAACAAAGCATTTGGTTGATCTGTACCTATCCCCAGTCTTTGTGTATCACTGTCAAAAAATACAAAATCGTCAACATTGAGGTTACCTGAAGTTTGTAAATTTTCAACTTTTCCTAGTTTTCTAAGACTACTTGATACAACTGAATCACCTAGCTTTTGTAAAGTTAGCACAGGAATTCTATCTATTCTATAAACTTTTTCGTTGTTGAGATCAATATCTTCACTGCTCCAAAATCTGTCTATTTCTTCTTGGAATACAAATTGTTTCGTATAATCTTTGCCAGTCCAGATAATACCTTTACCGTGTAATTTACCTTGCTCTGCTTTGAACTCTAAAGGTGTTGTCCTTTCGTTTCTTACATCAGCAGTTACTTCATCTACATGTAATTTTTTTGCAGTAATTTGTCCATTTACTGTCAACGCACCGTTAACTGTAAGTGGCTGTGTAAGTTCTTTAACTGTTATTTTATCAACAGTAATACCATCGTTATGCACAGTTAATTTAGTGCTCTTTGCTTCGTCTGTAATACCTACAGACGCAAAGTTGGTAATTGTACCACCGTTAATTTTATTGCCACTAAGTTCGCGGTCTAATATTTCTGGTTGAGGGATAGGTTGATCATTGAGGTGTTCAACTGCTGTTGCTAGATCATTTAACCCTTGCTTGATTGTTTTTATGTTGATGCTCATGTAAGTATTTATCAGATTACTTTGAGTAGCACCGTATCAGGATTACACCTTCCATTAAGTTTTGTATCTGTGGTTTTGATATCATCCAGATATTTCCTTAGTTTTACTTTTCCGCAATCTTTAAATTCTTTTAATTGCTCTAATGGTTTTCTAAGTGTTTTCTGTATGCTTTGATCTTCATCAAATCCAGTAATACTTGTTCCTTTTACACTCAATCCAGTGCCGTCGCGTTGTTGTCCTAACGGGTCAATATTCTTTGCAATATATTTTCCTATTTTACGTGTCTTTCTATTAAAAACCCATAGCTCGTTAGCTTTAATAATATCTTCAGGTGATATACTTGCAACTTTAAATTTTTCATCTGCTTTACAGTACTTCAATTTTTCAACTAGTTTAGTAGCACTCTTTGGTTTTGATTTTCTTGGTTTTCTATTTGCCTTAGCACTAGCAATTACAAATTCTAAAGCAGTCAACAAATCTTCTATAGCAGTTCTAAATAATTTTATGTCTGATTTTTTCAAATGTGCATAGCCTTCTTTCAACTGGTTCCATAAATCTGCTTCGAGCTCGCTCATTTTTTTAAGTTGACCAGCAGTAGGCATTCTTTCTAATTCATCGTAATCTGTAAGTTGTTCTTGATAAAAAGTTTTTAATTTTCTAGCATGAGCTTGTGTAACTCCTGTATCTCTAAAGTGTTTTTTAAAATCAAATCCTTTTGGATTAAACGACTTTGGGTCGATTATCCAGCCTTCCAGCCATTCGTCAATCCCCTCAGCTTGTTTATAAGCCTGTTCTCTAATACGTTCTTGTATACTTAAAGCGGGTACTTCTTTTGCTTTCTTTTCTGCAATTTCTTTTCTATCTTTTAGAACTTCTGTGCCAGCTTCAATTGCTTGTTTTATACGTTTTTTGAGAAATAGTGTAACAGGTTGAGTATTACCCATTGTACCGGCGAGTGTTTGCCAATAATCATCTTCCTTTTGATTAAAGTCTGGCATACCATCTAAAAGTTGTTTTGCACATATAGCGGCTGTTACACTTAAAGCATACGGGGGAGCCGCTTTACATTTAGATATTTCATCTTTTGTATAACCATTATCCGCCATCCACTTGTAGGTGTGCGGATATAAATCTACTGGTTTATAGTTTTGATAATAAAAATCTCTACTGCGATCTTTATGCCGATGAAATACTTCACCAGTCCATTCTTCCCAACCGTCCCACTTAGGGGCTTGTAATTTATCTCCTCTTTTTATGTGCGGAGTGGCACGAGTCTTTTTCCTTTTTGTTGCTTTAAGTGGCATTGCTTTTCCTGTTGAATATATAAATGTTTATGTTTATTCGTGTTCGCCGCCAGGATCGTTTGGATCCAATTTTACTTTTTGACCGTTTACCCACATGTTTTGTCTTGCTCTCGGAAAGCTATGATAACCATTTTTTAACTCAAATATGTTATTTCCGCGTTTTGCTTGTTCAAATGTTCCTACAGTAATTGCAATAGCGCCTAACAATGCTACGTGTGCAATAGCACTAACTCCAAATACAAAATAACTGCCAACATAAAAACTAAACACAATACACCATATCCATGCCAAAATTTGCATTATCATGTGTCTTGCATGTAAATCTGGAATGTGTCGTAATGGATTTCTTTCTGAATCCATAACACTCACCCAACATGTATATACCCATTCTCTCATAGGTTTCTCCTTCTTAAAATTTAAATGTAACACCTTAGAACAAAGATGTCAATCTTTTTTTACGCACTCTATACCGTGCAAGTTACTTTTCTTAGGTTTCCCTTTGATAAAAATATTTGGTGGGTTACCATCTATAAATTTTTGTTTTGCTAAACTACACGTAAAATAGCTACCCATCTTTACTTCCATATTTATATCAGGCATACCTGAAATCGATAATACTATTACCAACCAATACATTAAAAATCTCCATCCATACCATTGATCGTAAAAGTTTTTCCTTTATATCCCGCATCCATTTTTTCTTTATCGGACATTTTATCTGCATCTTTACGTGTACGAGGGTTAAATTTTTTCTCCTGCTTCGAATCCTCGGAAGCATTTGAATCTTGGGAACCTGAGACTAAACGTTTCAGAATCTTGAGACTTCGTTTTAGCATCGGCTCTTATCTCAACTAACTCACCAATGAGATTATCACGTTCAATCCAGAACTGATCACGTTGAGAGTCAGTGAAGCCGCTCCCACAGTTAAGGCTATAATTGTATCCATCATCTTCTCCTTCTAGTATGATTGCACCTAAACGCCCTTCATTGCGTCCAGTGCCTTCTTCAACCGCAACAACCTTTAGTGTAACTTCAATAAAAGGTTTTGCCTTAAGCCAACTATGAGTTCTTTTACACTCATATGGCGCATCAACATCTTTAATCATAACACCTTCGTAACCACCGTCTACAGCCGCTTTATTAAGCTCTACAAAGCGGTTTTGTCCTGCAGATGTACTTAGGTCTACATCTTCCCAATCTAATGCTTGTACGTGTTTTAACACTTTTTGGTTTTCTTCAACCCAATGTTTGACAAGCAAACTTCTTCTTTCTTGTGGGATGTCCCACATACCTTTTTGGAAGTCTGCAAGTGGACACATATCAAACAAGTGTAGCACTGCATCATCTGATTGCTTGCCGTCTTTACGATGCACTTGTTTCATAAGGTCTTGAAAGTTTGCACTCATAACTTCACCATCTAAGACGAGATCATATGGAGCAGGCTTTTGTGCAATCACTTGTTCAATTTCTGTAATAATGTGACCAAAATTATGAAACTGCTTACCGTTACGACTAAACATTTCTACTTTGTCGCCACGGATAATTGTAATTACTCTTACACCATCTAGTTTGATTTCAATTTGTTTTTTACCCACCATTTTCTTTTCATGATTTGCACTATCATGTGCAAGTGGACAAGTAAAAATTGGAATAGAATATTGTGGAAATTTTTTTGCTACTTTATTAACTGTTTTTTCACTTACACCACAACGTAAATCCTTAATTAGAATACGTCTGTAAAACATATTCCATTGCTCAGTAGTTGCCACACCCATTGCAAGTTCAATTGCGTCACGTGCCGCGTGACCAGTTAGTTCTCTATTAATAAGTTGATTTGCAAGTGTTTGAAAATTATTCCAAGAAAGACCTTGCCCTGTCAAAACATCGCTTCTTTCAGGTACTTGTTTGACTCCAAAAGTGACAAGTGGATCAAGGGCCATACGTAACCCAACGAAAAATTCGTCCAGTCCTTCTTGCATAGCAGATTCAATTACTGCTTCTTTTGCTAATCTACTGTTGTCTGCTTCTAATTTTGCGATTACTTCTTGTGGTTGTGTTCTCATTTGCCTCTCATGCCTAATTGTTTATAATACTAATATACACTCTAAAAAATCAATTGTCAACTATTTTGGTGGGCCTGATGCGATTCGAACACACGACCTTTGGTTCCGCAAACCAATGCTCTATCCAGCTGAGCTACAGGCCCGTATGTTATATTATTATAATTTGATGCAAATGTCAACTAGTTTGGCATTGTAAATAATGCTCTTACATGATGTGGATGTACATTACTATGTTTTCGTGCAAATAAAACCCATCTATATCCCATTGAACTTAAATAATTTGGATAGTTTTCATCAATATACTCTTTAAAACTTGTACCAGTTGTAAACACATCGTCACAAATTAGAACTTGGTGTGAATCGTTTCCACTAGAGTATTCATTTAATGCTTCTGCCATTTTTAAGCCTCCGCGAGGAATACCTACTGCTTTATAAAATGGCTCTGTCTGGTAATCCATTATCATTTTTGCTATACAACGCCACTCGTCATCAGTAATAGCATCACATTCAAGTTTCCATTTAAGTGGCAATCCTGCATGGCTGATAAAATCTCCATCCTGAAATAAATTCATAAAAATCCTTTTTTATTTACGACCCATGTGTTTTGGACCTGTATCTCCGCTAAGCCAATCTAATAATTTATACCAACGCCTAAGCATGATACGGATCTGTGTCTAGATATTTACCCCACTCACTATAATAATGACGCATTCCGACTTCATCGTGGATTGTATTATTTTCGTGTCTACCATGCAGTATGTTTCTTGTCTCTGTGCCTTGTGCCATAGATGTTCCTTGCCCGGTCACTCCTAGTAAATCCTCATGAAGATTTCTGCCAAACGGTCCCCAGATTGTATTATGGTGTTTAATCCTTTGTCCTCTTTCTTCAGGAGTGTCTTTCCGCAAACCATAACCTCTAAATTCAATAAGGACCTTATTGCAACCTAATGGAGTCACTGAATCACTTCTATATGCACTGCCTCTAAGATTGAAATTAAATCCTGGGAACAAATCAACCATATACCATTGGTTAGGTGGTAGGTTAGGAAAACTTAATTCTCCTCTGTCCCCATCTTTATCAAATTCTGTATAGTTTACTGTAAACGAACTTACATTTACATGTCCGTTATCAAATGCAATATTTTTTCTTGCAAAATATTCATCATTAAATCCTGTCACACGATTAAAATAATGCATAAAGTCGTGATAAAATTCGCTATTAGTATCGTGCCAAAGTTTGTAATTGGTTGGTATAATTGCTTTATGATAATGGAAAACTTCTAATTCTTCTGTATCTATAGCATCAGTGATGCAATCAAATGCACCAGCTGTCCACTGTTCAACAGTCATGTCAGGGTCAGGATTAAGTGTAACCCAAACCATGCCACCGTGTTTTACTTCACAATGTAATTCTTTACCTTGATAATTCATTACAGTGCCTGAAGGACTTGTCATAACAGGATTATCATTTATATATGCTCTTACATCCTTACCTTCATTAATTGCAATTACATTAATTCCTGCAATCTGTGTAGTTCGGAAATTACCTAAATTGTACATTTCGCTAATGTGACACATAGGCACCCAAACTTTTTTAAAAATAAGTTCCTGTTCTTGTTCGAATACTTCTGGACTGTTATAGGCTGTGCTTCTAATAAATTCAACGGCAGGGTCTTTCAACCACTGTTTATGATTACGTGCTGGCATGTTCTCTCCTGTGTAATAATACTATTTAATACATAGTAACACATAAAAATAAATTTGTCTAATAGATACTAGCTATTAAGTAATAGTTGGCTCTGGGGGAAGGACTCGAACCTCCACGCGATTAAGCACACGAGAAACAATCGTGCGTGTCTACCATTTTCACCACCCCAGATTACTAACTAAATTTTTTCTAATGCAGAGATCATTCTAGTCATTCCTATACCTCCGCCTACTCTTGGAAAAAAATCGTGTTTGAAAAATTCTTCAAGTTCTGCTTCTACCCTATCTTTACCAAATAATTCAAAAAGTAAATTTGCATACTCTCCATTTGTAATAGTATGAAATGTTTCTCTCATTTGGTCTACATCTGTACTACGTTCGGCTGATCCTATAGTCTCCATTCCTCCTAAAATTACATCTATCTTTTTGGAATGTATACCGTTATCATATCTACTCATATTCCAAAAAGGACTTGTAAATTCAGGAAAATCTGTAATCATACAACTTCCAAAATTGTTGTACATAGATTGTTCATGACTTGCTTCTAGTTCAGCATGTGGTTCTGTTTCGAAGTGCCGTTGCCATGCTTCGTATGTTCTTTCTTCTGGTTCATCAAAACCTAGATGTTTAACTAAATCATATTCCATCTTTTTCAAGTCGTCAATATTGCCTGGCATTTCAAATTCAAACATAGGAAAAATAATATCGTGTCTACCTGGTATTGCATTAGGCTCTTGTCTATATGATGTGGAGACACAAAAAAAGCCCTTTGATTCGGGCTTGGTAAGTAATTCATATTCTAACCACATTTGGCCTGTCTGCGGCAGTGGCCATCTTTGTCCCGCATAATCATATGTTGCTACATTGAATGGATCTTCACATGCGGCTAATATTGATAATCTATTCTGAGTATGGACTTCTTCAAATCCACGTTCCAAAAAAAATGACCTTAAAAGGCCAACTGTGTTTGTAAATTTTGTAGGGTTTATTAATTGCGTCATTTGTTTTTCCTTTTTTTTGCATTTTCAAGTCAAAAAAAATTTCAGGTCAAAAAAAAATTAACCAAATTTTCTTATCGATATATTTATCATTTAGCGTAAAATTGGCATAGGTAAAGAGATTTGAACTCCTACTTTCGGTTTTGGAGACCGACGTGCTACCATTGACACTATACCTATGTATTAATTTTAATATAACTAATATTTAAGAATTAGTCAAG
>Ga0163109_10001335_pt1 | contig 19561 bp, 22 predicted proteins | sample CRUFie1St13metaG_FD_108704 | JGI IMG/M metagenome (GOLD analysis project Ga0163109, IMG submission 108704) | Marine microbial communities from the Costa Rica Dome - CRUD Field 142mm St13 metaG | ecosystem: Environmental > Aquatic > Marine > Oceanic > Photic zone | place: Costa Rica: the Eastern... | reverse complement strand
TCAATAAACTTCGCAATCTCTTGTTTGAAATTTATTTTATGGGTCACATTTTTAACTGCAAATTGGATTTTTTCCTTTAAAAATTTGGCAAATTGGGGATTATTTATTTCATTAACGCTAATTTTATCGATTAGACTCATCTCTGATCCAACGATTAAATCAGAGGAAACTATTTTGGAGCTGTCCGCAAAAGTTTTATTGTTTTCTGTTGGAGTAAAAGACTTCATGACATGAGTGGAATCAATCACTAATTCATTTTTTCCAATACCCAAGTCTGTTAACAAGTTAGATACTTTATTATTTTGAATATCTGAAAATAATTTTTTTGCTTTTATTAAGTCAAAATTGGGGCCGACGAAATTTGATCCATCTTGGTTGCCATCAAAAATTAGCATTGTCAAAGCTGCAGGTGCATTAAAATTTTGAGAACTTTCAATTGTTATCTCAACGTTCAGTGCAGCCAGATTTTTATTTGGTACATTAATACCGATTACAGATAAATCACTGATGTTTCCGATTGATAAATTCTCTTTAACTGAATTCTCACTTTGTTGGTTTAAATTCGAAAGTTCAGCGGATAAACCTTTGGCAGTTATTGCTAATTCTAAATTAAAAGCATCGAATTGATAATCGTTGAAGTCAATTTGTTGGTTGGTCATGTGATTTGTATTGAGGTATAAATTGTTAACCAAAGTTATTCCAACAGGTTTAGACTTGTTGACCTTAAATTCAGAAAGATCCAACAAAAGGTAACCATTTTCTCCATTATCAAATGGTAAATTTTTAATACTCTCCGAGGGGTCCAATGCATTGTGATATGCGGTTTGCAATTTGACTTCATGCACTGCATCAATTGGCATTAATATTTCGTTTAAATACGTTGAAATTTCATTATTTTCATTTTTACTTAACGAGTCTTTCGGAATTCTTCCTAAGAATACTTGATTGGGGTCAGTAAAGCCAATTTCTGAATTTTTTATAGTTAAAAAATCTCTCCCAACCTGAAGTTTTTCCAGTTCTAAATTAATTGAACTTATAAGAGTTTTTAGTTGAGATCGAACATCAAGTTTCGTTAAAATATCAGGCGCGTTTAATAAGCCAGAAATTTGAGAAAATGTTGAACTTGTTATCGTTTTATCGGTATCCAGGTCCTTTGATGCTTGAAGTTCTCCAATAACATTCATAATCTGACCTAGATAAAGATCACTTTGCTTTGGTTGGGTTGTAACCAACTCCTTAGAGGAAACGTCTTGCTGTTGCGTGTATTGTTTGCCAAAAATCAGCTCGTTTTGTTTTGCAGACTGCTCACTGCCAGAAAGATTTTTTCCGCTTTCTAAAGAACTTTCACTAATAATCGATATTAAGTCAAAAAAATTACTTGTTTTATTCTTAATGGCACCATTGACTGCGATACCATCTGACCCTTGATCAAAATGCGGGATTTTCCCTGCATTTCCGCCAACAATATTTGTCATATAGAAGTCCAACGCTTTTAATTTCAATTCAGCGCTGCAAAATTTATGCCATGCTAGCGCCTGTTGGCTATAAAGTTGTCTTCGTCAATCTTAGTATTCTTTTTTCGTGAGTCGGTTGCTCTTTCCTGTAACTTTCTTTTTTCTAATACTTCATTTTTTGCCATAGATCGATTTATTTCGATTGAGGTGGCAATTTTTTCTTGCTCCAAAAACTCTTGTCTATTCAAAAGTATTTCTCGTTGTTCCATAAGTTTTTGCACTAGCTGCCTATTCGCTTGAAAAGCATAAGTACTACCCACCTCTTTTTCATCGGCCTTATCTCTCGCAAGCTCTTCTAGATCTTTACCTATCTTTAGACATTTTTCTGCTTCAGACTGAATTTGAACTAAATGAGAAATGGTTTTTTGCTGTTTAAGCTTCTCCTTTGTCTGCAATAGATTAATTTGCTTTACTTTTTTCATTTATTGCCGCCGATCAAGTTTTTAAGAGTTTCCACTGAATCTGTAAAAGAAGCTAACTCTCCATCATTCTGCCTTAAAAATTTAACTATTGAAGGCCAAAGCTGCATCGCAATATCTAAATCACTATCTTGTCCCTGTACGTAGCCACCCATTAGAATAAGGTCTCTATTTTCATAATATTTTGAAATATATTTTCTTAATATTCGTGACAGCTCAGCATGTTCGGCTGAAACAATATCTGTCATTAGCCTACTGACAGATTGTGTCACATCTATTGCCGGGTAAATGCCCTGTTGAGCTAAGTCCCTACTCAAAACTATATGGCCATCTAAAATGGCTCTTGCCGTGTCTACAACAGGATCAGCAGTAACGTCATCTCCGTCAGCTAGAACTGTATATATTGCAGTTATTGTACCACCGCTCGTCGAACTTGTACCAGTCCTTTCAATTAGACTTGGCAGTAGAGAAATAACAGACGGGGGATATCCTCTTGAAGTCGGTTGTTCTCCGAGGGCTAAACCAACCTCCCTCTGAGCATGAGCTACTCTGGTCAGAGAGTCCATTATAAGCAAAACATTTTTACCTTCATTTCTAAAATGTTCAGCCATAGCAGTAGCACGCTTGGCACCCTGTATCCGCAGCAGTGGCGACCGATCTGCAGGAACTGCAACGACGACGACTTTATCTTTAGAATGAGAAGACAAAACGCCTTTGGTAAAAGATGCAAGTTCTCTGCCACGCTCACCGATTAGTCCAATTACGACAACATCCGCATCAGTACTTTTTGCGATCATAGACAGCAAAACAGATTTGCCAACACCAGAACCTGCTATAATTCCAATTCTCTGACCACGCCCTAATGTTAATGTTGCATTAATATTTCGGATACCTACGTCTAAGACATCTTCAATTGGAGTACGCTCAAAAGGATTTAAAGAGGATCCATTTAGGCTTAACAAATTTTTACATAAAATTGGGCCAAGTTGGTCTAAAGGATTACCCAAGCCATCAACAACTCGACCTAGGAGTTCATGCCCTACCTCTACTTCCTGCGCAACTTGAACCAAAGCAACTCGATCTTTGACACTTATTGCAAAAGAATTATCATGTGGAACAATATCAACCGAACTTTCTTTTATCCGGACAACCTCTCCAGTTACTCTTTCACCTTCGTCATTTTCTATGTAACACAGAGAACCTACAACACAGGGAAGACTGCTGGATGTAACTATATAGCCATCAAAACCAGTTACACTACCAGTATGCAAACACTCGGTTGATTTAGTGATACTACCATTGGCTAAAGCAAGGTCTAGGAAATGTTCAGGTGCTTGCGATATTTCAGGGTTGATGTCCATTATAATAATGACGCCTCAATTTGATATTTTTTGAAAGTATCCAGACTTTCCTGCAAGTATCCGAAATTCACCTCTTGCTAGTTCTGAGGTGGTAATTATCTGAAAAGGTAAGTCAGATGATTTTTCAATAAAGGCAGTTGCGTCAATCTCATTTAACTCTAGGGTCATATGTGTCGTATTTTCTATTATTTCAGAACTGACTGCCTTGACACGATCAACCAGTAACTCTGGTACCTCGTCGATGCGCTCACCCAAAAAATCAACACTTATTTCTTTGGCCTTTTCAATTAAAAATTGCTCGATAAGACTAGAAAAGTCGTCCCGTGCTGCGAAAAGTGTATTGGCAAAATCTGCTACTGCTTTTTTCTCAACCTCTAAGGTATTTTCAAATTCAACTAGAGCATCCTGATAACCTCTTTGATAATCTTCGGATTGCTCAACATTTGGCTGGTCTTCATCCTCGTCATTTATTTCGTCAGATCTTTCATTAATAACGTGCTTTACGACATCAACCGTTTCAAAACTTACATTGTTCTCTTCAGCGGATTGAAACTCATCTTTTTCATTTAAATCTTCGATTTCTGAAGCTTCACTCATGTCAGAAACTTCTAAATCCGCAACCTCCGAAGCAATATTACCTATCGTCTCTGAGCCCTCTTGATCTTCCTCCGATAGAGCCGTTTGCTGGTGATCATCACTGTTATTTTCAGCTGACTGTCCTTTTTCTTCGAAATTCTCCTCAGACTCCAAAGGAGCGCTATCCGAATTTGAAACTATTTCAGTTGCAGGTTCTGATTTTATTAATTCAAAGAAGCTATCGGCTTTTTCAAAGGTTTCTTTCCCTCGCAGCAAAGTTTCTGCTTCATCAAATCTACTAGAGTTTGCAGCCTCCAATAAGCTTTTAATATCGATAACAGATTCTTCTTTATTATCTTTATTTTCAAGAGTAGCTGTCTCGTCTTGCATTAGACCATCTCCTCTCCACCACGACCAGCAAGAACAATTGTACCATCATCAGAAAGTTTTCTAGCAACATTTATAATTTGCTTTTGTGCTTCCTGCACTTCTGTCAAACGAACTGGACCCAGGGCTTCCATTTCATCGCGAATATTTGCAGCTGCTCGTGTTGACATACAACCCAGAAGTTTTTCTTGCAATTGTGCATCAGCACCTTTCATTGCTACCACTAGGACATCTTGATCTACAGAGCGTAAAAGTGTCTGCAGTGACCGATCATCAGATCCTCCAAGATTTTCAAATACAAACATATTATCTTGGATCTCAGCCATAAGATCTCTATCTTCCTTTTTAATTGCATTTAAGATACGAGATTCCATATCTGTTTTTGTAAAGTTCATAATCTTAGCTGCAGCTTTAACTCCTCCTATTTGCGATGCACGCAGCGAGGTATTAGCAGCAAACTTCGCCTTCATTACTCTCTCCAGTTCCTTGATAGCACCTGGCTCTACTGTCTCAAGTGTTGCTATCCTTCGAACAATATCTGCTTGAATTTCATCCGGTAACAATGTCAAAACATCTGCCGCTAGCCCGAACTCTAAATAAGAAATTATGAGGGCTTTAATTTGCGGATGCTCATCAATAATCAATTCGGATATTGCTCTTGCGTCCATCCAATCAAGGATATCAATTTGCGACTCTGAGCTAGCAGGCGTAATTCTGCCCAACACAGACTGTGCTTTATCATCACCTAGTGCTTTCGTAAGAACATTTTCAATATACTGACCTGCTCCCAGACCCAACCCTGTTTGCTTTTTAATAGTTTCCAAAAACTCATCTAAAACTGCATTAACAGTAGTTTGATCAACGCCGGTTACAGAGTACATGGCAGTGCCCAGATGTTGAACTTCTCTAGGAGTTAACTTCTGAAGTACGGCTGCGGCCTCATCTTCTCCCAGCAACATCATAAGTATCGCAGATTTCTCGGTACCACTTAACTCTTGGACATTTTCATCAGTATTTTCTTCAGCCATTTTCTGTCCTTTACTTCAATAATTCTAGATCATCGCGCATCATCTGTTTGAAAACGTTGGCAACTCTACCCGCTTCATCAGTAACAATCATACGAACCAGAGCAACTTTGTCATCATAAGTATTAGCAGTATCCAATAGATCCGCAGAAATTCCTGCTTTTTTCTTCGGTTTTAACTTGGCCTTGATTTCATCAAGACTTTCGCCCTCATCGACCTCAACAGCAGCTGTTTCAGTTGCACGTTTAGCAGCAATTTCAGCCATTGTCTCGGCCTCAGCATATAATTCCATAACGGAGTTTGTGCTTGCTGTTGGGACTAATATTTTATTCAACATAGGTCGAACAACACCCAGTGAAACTATGCCAATTAAAAGTACTAGTAGAGTATTTTCTATTGTGGACCTAAACCAAGGTGTTTCGTACCATTTGACTTCAAATCCATCAAATTCTTCGACGAAAGGTTGTGAAGTTACTGTAAGCGTATCTCCTCTATCTAATTTAATACCCAAAGCGCTTTTGACTAGGCTCTTCAATTCTTCAATTACCTCTTCAGATACAGGCTGGTAAGTAACCTCTTGAGTTTCTGGATCAATTACTTTTCTATCCCGAATCAAGAGCGCTGCATCTATTCTCGTGATGACATTTGATGGATTTTTTACTGTCTCAAATGTTTTGCTGTTTTCATAATTTTTTAATTCAGTGGATGACTTTGTCTCAAATTTTTCAGCATCACTTCTTCCAGCTTGATTTAGTGCCGCTCCTGCTTGGTTTTCCTCTTGATTAACAGTCGCCTCCTGTGGAGGTTCATTCGAGATGGCACCTGGAATTCCAATTGCTTCTTTTTTAGCTGTCACATTTAAAGAACTCTGTTCACTCAAAGTCGCTGAGGCATCTGGATCAACAATTTCTTGCGAAACTTCTCGTCGAGTAAAATCTATTTCAAGATTAACTTGAGCATTGACATTGTTGCTGCCAACTATTGGAGTAACTAAACTCTGAATTCGATTTCTGTAGATGTTTTCCAGTCTCATTCTATATTCGAGTTGATTATCAGCCAATACTTGATCCGGGTCATCGGGCGCGTTGGACAGTAAATTTCCAAATTGATCAATAATTGAAACATTATTCGGACTCATAGCAGGTATTGAGGCAGAAACTAAATTTGTAATTGCCAAAACCTGAGTTTTTTCCAATTTTCGGCCATTTTTTAAACTTACAAATACTGATGCTGTCGGTGGTGTTTGATCCCTCACAAAAACGGATTTCTCTGGCAAAGCCAAATGCACTCTAGCTGCTTTAACACTGCTAATTTCTGTTATTGATTTCGCAAGTTCCGATTCTTGAACCTGGCGTAATCTTACACCTTCAACTGATCGTGAAATACCTAAAGGCAAATTTTCTAAATTACTGGCATCATCACCTGCGAACTCAGGTAACCCTTGAGCTGCTAAAGAAATACGTGACTGATGGTACTCATCTGCTGGCACTAAAATTTCTCCAGTTGCTGGGTCTAGTTGCACTTCAACACCCATATTTTTCAAAGCATTGAGAACGCGGGACTTTTCATTTTCTGATAAAGAACTGTATAAAGTCGTCATTTCAGGTTTTTGCATACCTATATACAAAACAATAGCAGCAACTGCTGTCAGCGTAGCCAGTAAAGTTGGAAAGGCCCGGCGAAATCCTGGTTGATCTATAGCTTCTCTGGCTCGCGCTAATGCATTGGACGATGTTGCAAGTAAACCTGTTCTCTGCGTTACAAGAGGCGCCTCATTTTGAAATTGCTCTACATTTGCCATGATTTAAATTCCATTATACCGGCATATTCATTATATCTTTATATGCGCTTAATGCCTTGTTGCGCACATTAAGTGTAAGTTGGAAAGCAAGTGAACTAACCTGTTGACCAACCATTACACGGGCCAAATCGTTTTCCACGCCAAGTTCAAAGTTTTTAGCTAGCTCGTTCGCTGTATTTTGAGTTTTCGCTACTTGCTCTAATCCATCACCCAATCGTTCCTGAAAACTGGGGATAGATTTTTGTTGCAACAAAACATTTTTATCAGTCGCTTGACTGATATTATTCATTTTTTGCTGAACTAACTGTGTATTAGAAGCAGTAATTTTCATAGTACCATCTCACTGGAATTTGAATTTCTAAATTTTGCAGCCAAAGCTTCTGCGGTGTTGGTGGGTTTATCTTTTTCAAAGTCATCAAAAATTAGATCATCAGCAGAGATTACATTATTCGCACAAAGTATTTTTGCTCGCTGAATAACATTACAAAGCTCACGAACATTACCTGGCCAGGAATATTCTATGAGCCTTTCAAAAGCTTTGTCTGATATTCTTACTTTTTGATCACTATCTTTATCCATCGAAAAAAGCATATTTGCTGCTATAGCTGGTATATCAAATTTTCGATCAGACAAACGTAAAGTATTCAATGGGAATACATTTAAGCGATAGTAAAGGTCCTCTCGAAACCTACCAGCTTTTACTTCTTCAGCCATATTTCTGTTTGTTGTGGCGATTATTCTAACATCAACATTTATCTCAACGCTGCTGCCAATAGGCATAACCTTTTTCTCTTGAATAACCCGTAGCAATTTTGCCTGAAGAGCTATTGGCATCTCTGAAATTTCATCCAGTAATACAGTGCCCTCGTCTGCCGCCCTAATAAGACCCTTATTTGGCTGTAAAGCACCCGTGAAAGACCCTTTTTCATGTCCAAACAGCATAGACTCGAGCATTTGTTCTGGAATTGCAGCGCAATTTACTGCAACAAGAGCTTTTTCTGCCCTTTTAGAAAAATGGTGAATTAGATTTGATACCACTTCTTTACCTGTGCCTGTAGGCCCATTAATAAGCACCGTAGCATCAGTACACGCCAAACGCTTTAATAAAGTAGTAAGTTTGGTGGAGTTTTCATCAATAGCGGGCAAGTTTGGGTAATTTTGTAAAATTTGCTCTATGAAATAGTGAAAATAAAAATCTTTTTCTAATCCTTTGAATTCGAGGCCTATAGGAAGGTGGTAAACGGTGACAGCACCATTTAGGTAAGATTCCACTTTGAATTCTGAAGATGAAAATAATGCCAGGACTGACTTTTTAAATTTATTTTCTTTTAAAAATGATACTAAGTCGCTATTTGTATTGAATTGGAAATCAGACTTTACACAACCGACATATATGTTTTCAAACCCATCAGCTGACAGACAGTTCAAATCGTTAATTAAATAACATTCGACACCTCTACCATTCAAAGCTTTACGAAGCTCTGATGCGAAGATGTCGTTTTTATGATCGACTTTTATCATTAATATACCTCCGCAAAAAAACTGCAACGAAGGTGCCAAATTATTTTTTATCAATATTTTCTGATAGTTGTAGGTAATATTTTTTTAGGTTTGAGAAAATTAATCTAATTAAAAAAAAATATTTTCAAAATTTTGACAAACCAGCTAAATAAACGCATCTTTATGACGTTCTCATTGATACGGAGGATGAAATATGAATATAGCTTTCGCGCGAAACGAATACAAAAACACTAAAACTAATTCCTTAAGCAGCAAAACAGAAAATTTTGCTGCTGTTAGCGTTGCTTTAGATCAACTTTTGAACTCCATGCAAGGATTGAGAGATGCTTCAGAAATAGAGCAAAAGGACGCGTTTTTCGAAAAATCTTTAACGAGTATCTACTTTCTCCAGAAGTGTCTTGATTTCGAAGCAGGTGGAGATTTAGCAAAAAATTTATTTAGGGTTTATGAGTTCTCCAGGCAAGCAGTATTAGATTTTGTTTTGAGAGAAAAAGGCTCAGACAATATGGACAAATCCATAGAATACGTTAGTCTTATAAGAGAAGGTTGGATTGGAATAGAAAATTCTCTGTAAGGACAAATGGATAGGCACTGCCCCGTATTTATATTAGAATCCGCAGCTACTTTTGTTTGCGATAATTTCCTTACTGGAACGCTTCCCCTTGATCTAATTTGTAAAAAAGTCTGTGACCACATTTCTAAAGAGTATAAGGAGTTACCTTTAGAGGATCTTCAAGATGTTGCCGAGGCGTTTTTAAGAGTGCTTGCAGAAGCCAATGTGGATGAAGCTGATATAGTGCTAAAAAATTATGCTTTCGAGAGGCTTACGTTTAGACGAAGTGGTAAAGACAGAAATTGGGAATCGATGCTTTTTGATCCAATGAAGGGGCTTAAGAATTTTAGACTAGATATGAAACTCATAAGACGAAATTTTCAGGCATTTCTTTTTAGATACAAACAGCAAAATAGAACTAGAATGCCAGAAAGCTGGGAACTAAAGAATTCCAAAACAAACGATTTTATAAAAGCCATGGGCTCTATTGAGTTTAGTCCATTTGATATAATGGATCAGGCGTAGATATTGATTTTGTTATGATCTGCGGGGGTTGCAGGCTTAGATATTGAAAAATATTTTGTTCTTGCAGTGTTATGAACAAAAATTGGCGCAATGTTTTGGCTCACAATCATCTGTTCTACTAATATGTGCGAAGGTGAAAGATATGGACTGTGTAAGCGTTTTAAATTATAATTTTCACCAACAATTCGGTCTGGTTGATTTACCTCAGAGGTTCGAGTTGGTTGCAGATAGGTATTTCTAACATCGTTAGTTGAGGGAGAATTTAAGACTAAAGGCCGACTTTTTCCCAGAGTGCTGTATTCTTGGTACGATGTTTGCATACATTAACTTTAATCCAAATTTAAATTTGAATCAATGAAAGTTCTAAAAATGAAAAGACGGTGTGAGAGATGCAAACGAGCCCGTATTCATTTATCAGTTATATTTGCTGCCCTCATTGTGGCAAATCTTGTTCTCAGATCCATACTTAATGTAAACACCACTTCTATTTCTGATGTTCTTCTTGTCCCTAGTTTTGGACTTATTGTTTCAGCTATTCTAATCTATTCTTTTATAAAAAATAAAAGTTAAATTAGGATAGATCTCACCTCGTTTCCCGAATAGGCAACACAATCAACTTGCTTATTATCAACTTTAATAAACGCCTCCAGGTTTCTACTTTCTATCTCCTCACTTTGTTCATCAAACGTTTTACATTCAAAAAACATTTTCAAGATACTTTGAGTCGACGGTGCTTTTACAACTTCATGTTTCATAAAATTCTCCAATTTTCATCCTATGCTGCAATTTAAGTGCCAAAATCAGACTATGTTCAAATTCGTGATAAAAACACTGGTTACCCCAGGAAACATGTCTTTCTCTTCAACAAGATATTCGTTTAAGTGATCTTGTATAGCTATCGTTAGCTTCTCTCTACCGTCGTGCGCAGTCAATTGCTCATAAGTTACTTCAAGTATGACTTTGGTAATTTCTGCCACTAAATCAGGCTCCATCTCATAAAGAGCTGAAATAAATAGGTCAGATGATATCGTTGGCTGTTTAGTCAGTAATGCCACTTCGATACTAAAAAGCTTTTCTGAGCCAACCAGCTTTCCTGAAAATACATTTTCAATTTTTAAATAATTATACTTATCAGGCAAAAGTAGTCCCGTATCAGGATCTATATCAATCGGATTTACATCCTCAGGTAGTTCTGAAATTTCTTCAGATTCAATTATAACTTCCGATATGTATAAGCCAGAACCACTACTTGAAATAAAAAAATGCCCGATAATAAAAGTCAAAAATACCAAAATGGCTGGGACAATTGTTTGAAAAAGCAACATAATTCACCTCACAGGCTAAATATGCACAAACTGTACCATTTTTAGCTAATTCAAATGATTTCTGTTAGAATCCCCATTTCTGCTTCTTTTTCTGTGATCTCTTTGGAGGAAGAAAGTTCGGTAAGCCCCTCCAGATCTATAATTTCGAAAGATACCTTCGCCTCATTCGAATTAATTTTTTCAACTTTCTCGTTTTTAACAAAATCCGCGCGCTTTTCAGAGTAACTGAGAAAGAAATTATACCAATTTTCATATGTAGAATTTTGAATCGTTACTTTAGCTGTTACTTGCATAGTTTCTCCATACTTTATTTAGTTATCATATTTTTTAAAAATTTGTGTGTCAAAAAAATAAATAACATTGATTTTATTCAACATTTTTGTAGAAGGCACAAAATTTGCTATTCAGAGATATGACTTATCAATGATTTCCTTTTTGACGAAAGAGCCTGCAATGAAAAAATATTTTATTATTGATCAAAAAAAATTAGTTGTTTTGTTAACGATTACGGGCTTTTGTCTTTCAAATAAAATAGTTTTTGCAAACGAGGCTTGTAACAATGAACAATTAAATATTACTTCTTGTTACAACAAAGTAGCAAATCTTGATACATTAAATAACCAGTTCAACAAAACTTTCAGCTCTGGTGGTGTCATAAATATAAGCCAACCACCGATGGTTCTATTACCAAAAATAGAAATAAATGGTCCAACACAGCTAAATGCTCACAAAGAAATCACATTGAGACCTAAAACCATTAACCGAATGAAAAAGAAGCCAAAGCAGGTTTTAGATGAAGGATATTTCAAGAAGATATTTGAAGCTCTGGACATAACCGGACAAAAGCAACTTAATCAATGCGTGTCCCGAATATCCGAGAGTAAATTAAAAAGTATCTATCCAATGTTCTTAAATGAGATGAAAACTTTAAAGGAAATCACACTTAAAAACAGTGCAAAGTCGAATAGAGTTGGATCATTATTTTCAAACAAACCATCTCAGAGAAAGTGTATCGAGTATTTAGATTTTATTTTTATGATAAGCTAATATATCATATGTTTAAGTTTAAAGTATGACATAAGTGAAGTTTTAGAAAACATTCTGAAAGGAAACACAGTGGCCGAGGAAGAAAAAACCGAAGAAACAAAATCGACGGCTGTACCGAATATCGTTCACATTGTGGAAGATCAAAACTCTTATATTAATAGTGCAAAAGAGAGAATGAACGATGTCATAGACACATTTTTAACAAATGCAGAAAATTCTGTTGCGTTAAACGATTTTTCGCTAATCTTCAAATCTGTTACTGTGTGGATCAAGTTTAGACCACGAAAACTCGGGCAGTATGTTGAAATAATTAAAGAAAGAACCACAGCAGACTCTATAACCATACGCTTTAGTAGCGATGAGTACGTTCCACATATTAAAGAAGTTCTTAAAGAGCATAGGTTAAAAATTATTTCCACCGAAAATAACATTATTGTATGTAAAACTCCGCGCCCAAGCGATCAAGATATTGAAATCGCTTTGCAAAAGGTCAAAGTTCTAGCCAATACAGCTAAAAATTCCTTATCCCAGGTTAAAGCTGACTCAATCCAACGTTTGCAGGCGGCTCTTAAAAATGAATACCTCGAGGCAAAAGATGTAAAGTTTGCTATTACAAATATAGAAAAAGTAGAAGAAAAGTTCACAGCTGTGTTAATCTATTCTCGCCTTGAGGCCGAGAAAAAGATAGGTGGTAAGCTTTTCAGATATGACTCTAAGGAAGCAAAAGACATTCATTTTGGATTGATTAGGCGCGTTAAGAAGAACTCGTATGTTGAAATTTAAATACGTGTTTCTGCTAGCAGCTTATTTTGCTGTCAACATAATCCTATCAGGTTCACAAGCTAATGCCGACGGCTATTTAACTCCAGATGATCTAAAAAGTATTAGCTATCAGTGTTATTTAGAAGACACAGAAATTGTTTTTTGTTCTGATGATAAGATTTCCAATCCACAAGTGATCGTCAAACTTCCATTACTAGAACCAGTAATTTTATCTAATGGGGTTCGAGCTTACCGAGTAATGGCAACGATTGATAACCATACCAGGCGCAATTTAATTGGTGCAAAAATACTTTTAACGTTTGACGAAGATAAACAGCAATTCATTGATGTTATGATATCAGAAAAAATAATCTATAAAGCCACCTCCTCTACTACGAAATCGCACTTGATTAGATCAGACGTCCCTCAAAACCTACCCTTATATGAAGCACTCGATCAAATATACTTTAACGCCCAAATAACAAATATAAAAATAAAACTAAAAGAATTAATGTTTGAGGAAATTTAGTACGAAAAACCTAAAACTTCACAGTACTGAATTGCATTTAAAGTTTTCAATTGATCATTGACTATTTCGGTCCATTTCTCAACGCCAAATGAGTTTATGTACGCACCATCAACTCTTTGAAGTACCCTTATGCATTCACCATAACTTCCAGGTTTAACAGTTTGTGAGCCTACAGAACAATTTAATCGACTGTTACCAATCACATTTTTTGTACTGTCTTTATATATAATTGATACGCCATTTATGTTGCGGCCAGTCGTGTTTTTAACTTGAAGCCCCAGAATGTAGTTAGCCACTGATCCAGATCCATCGCTGTCAAAAACCAATCTTACCCCACATCTCCAATCTTCTTTTGCATAAACCATATCCGACATAAAAATTGGAATACAAACTGCAAAAAGGAACTTCATTAAAACTCTTGGTTTCTTATTGTCATTTCGAGCATCAAAACTTTTGAGAATTTTATTAAATAAACGCATTGAATTCATCTTTTTTCCATTTCAACAGTTTGATCTTGTTTAGATAAATACGCCTGGAATATAGCCCCTTCTGTAATGACCCCAACTGCTTTATTGGTATTTTTTTCTACAATCGGTATGATTTCTCCAACAAAGTTCGCTGCAACCTCCATCGCTTCCTGAAGAGAAGCATCGTGGTCTATTACAATACAAGACGTATCCACAATGCCAGCAGAACTTAAAGTTCCAGTTTTATTTAACAATGAAATAGAGTCTATTTTCCCATAAAACTTTTGCTTAGCATCAACTACTACCAATTCTGACTGATGAGTTTGCATCATTAGCTTAACCACATCGTCTATGCTGTCATGTAATTTAACAGTCGTAAACTTTTCTTGAGAATATTTAAGAATATCTGTCTCATGCATAAAAAGACCTGTCCGACCATTTGAAATATCAATGCCCCTATTAAGAAGCTGTACATCAAAATATGATGACCCAAATCGGACTTGAACATAGCCCACAGAAATAGCGAGACCGACAAGTGAAGCCAGTGCAAAAGTATACGAGTTTGTCAATTCCAAGACTATTACAACCATACAAATAGGAGCACCAATTACAGAGCCTGCAACTGCGGCTATACCACTTACAACAAGCGCCTGCTGAAATTCATCAAAAATTCCAAAGTAAACTAAGACGGCAGATATTAAGCCCCCAGCACTAGCGCCAACTAATATGGCAGGCGAAAATACCCCCCCAAAAAAACCAAAATTAAGTGATATTGACGTTGCTAATATTTTACCCAGTAAAATAACTAATAGCATTATTACTGTGTATTTGGGATTTAAAACATGAGTAACCGTTTCTGCACCTAGTCCCATCACTTCAGGTACATAATGACCAATTACACTAAGTGATAAAATTCCAAAAGCATATTTATATGCTGTTTTTGCCTTAATAGTCTGAGCTAATTTTGCAAAAAAAAGTAAGGAACGCATATATAATATAGAAATGAATCCAAAGATTGGCCCCGCAAGGAAAGAAACCAGTAAGATTGCTAGGAAGTTAATATCATCAGATGAAACACTTATGATATTTGCGTCCCCCCAAATTGCACTTGAAATTCCATAAGACACACCTGAAGCGGTGGCGATTGCCAGTATCGATTTATGTGAATAGTGACGAAGAATGGCCTCATGGGCAAATATTAGTCCGGCTAGCGGAGCTCCAAACCCCGAGGAAATAGACGCAGCCACACCAGCTCCAATGTATAAATCGGGAGTGAAATCAAAAGGTATTTTTTTCTTCAACCACGCCCCTATTGTCGTCCCAAAGTGGACCAAAGGACCATACTGACCAATACTAGCCCCACCACTTGCTGAAAAAAAAGCTGCAATCGTGCTAACTATTCCTACTTTTACATCGGTCTCGTTATTAAATTTATGGGCTAAATAAATACTATCTGATACACTTTGAAAGGCTTTGCCTTTAATAAAAACCTTCGAATAATGAACGAAAATTAGCGCTATTGAAAGAGTAACAAAATAAAACAAAAAATTTGACTGGCTACTTAAAAATAACTCCAAATAATCTGTTATTAGAACTATTCCTGATCTGAAACCTTGGGCAGCAAAAGCCCCACTAGCTCCCAATACTACTCCAACAAAAATAGAAGCTAGCAAATACTTGCTTACAATTTTTATGTCCACAAGTGTCAAAAAAGCCTCCTTGGATCTACAATTCGAGATTTTCCCTTGTTTTTTTGACATGATTTATCAAAGCATCTGCTTGTAATTTGGACATACCAAATTTTTTTCTTAGATCATCCAAAGAAGCTTCCTCATCACTATCCAAAACACCGTCTAGAAGTGCATTCCTAACTTGATCTTCAAAAATCACCTTCCGTCGATCCATTTGTGCGTTGAAAGAGTTTGCAACAATACCGGTCAACAGGGCGACGACCACTACACCGAATATCGCAGTAATCGCCGCTATACTTTTACCGAAAACCGTAATGGGGCTAACGTCACCATAACCCACAGTTGTCAGCGTTATTATGGACCAATACATAGCATCGGGTATAGACCTAAATGCTTCAGGCTGAACCTTATGCTCAGCATAATAAATTAATGAAGAAGAGAGCACGAAGGCTACTGAGAATATGTACAAAGTCGTCAGAAAAGATTTTTTTTCTTCTAAAATAGCCCCAAATAAATCATCTAACGCCGAATTGTAGTGATTCAATTTCAAAATTCTGAGTAATCTAAGAGCTCTTAAAACTCTCAAGTCTAAACCGGGAAAGAATGCCTGAATATAAAATGGCAAAATTGCAACCAAATCAATTACACCATAGAAACTAAAAATATACCGCATTCGGGCTTTCAGCCCTGTTTCTCCATTTTCATGATCACGTTTTGCGGGAGCCGACCATACTCGAGAAACATATTCTACCGTAAAAACTATAACAGAAAATATTTCAAAATTATAAAACCAGGATCCATAATTATTTTGAAGAGTGGGTACTGACTCCAGAGCTACTGCAATGAGGTTTAGCACGACCAAACCGAAGAGGCTCAAATCCCAAATTTTTGATGTACGATCCCCGAGCTTAGCTGGCTCTAAAATCCTTAAAACATTCGCTTGTAAATTTTCGTAATTACTGCTCATGCCTAATGATCAAGCATTTCAAAGAAATTTACTAGTATTTTTTAAAATAAAACTAAGAGCTCCATCGTCGAAACGGTCCACTATCTATATGAACAAAGTTTTTATAAACACCCAACCCACCAACGGCATAATCTTTTGCAATATTATTTAATTTTCCGTTAGATACACCTGAAATTGAAAAATCGATGGCTTTCCCTTTCATATGTAAAGAATTTTTAGCAACATTTTTGCTAACCGTGCGTAAATATGAATTGGTTTTTTTTGTCCGATATCCTGAAGTAATATCTACGGTCAAACTATCGCTAGAGCCAAGTGACCTCTCACTGATTTTGAATAAAATATCTATAACTTGCCTATTCATTTTTATGATCTTATTTTCCCGCCAGTCTCTAAAAAAATAATCCAAGTCTGCATAGTTTATACCGTTATTAATTGAAGCCATCCTTATTTTTTTAAAAATAATTTCTCCTGTATTAGCATTCACCAACTTGAGATCAAAATTTCGTTTAGGCCTATATTGAAATTTTCGAACAAAATTTAGATTAGTTCCCTGGTCGACTGGAAGCTCCGGCTCAGGGTCGAAATACAACCCTTTATTATTAGAAAAAAAATCATCCTCAAAATTTTTAAAAAAATCTCTATTTCGAGAAAAATCTATAAGTAGTGGCTGCTTTTGATTTAAATTAATTAATGGAGTAGCTGCCTCACAGACGCCAGCAACGGCGACTCCAAACACAAAAGTTCGGCGAGATATTTTTTTTTGATCGATCATATTAATATAGAGCAATTACAATGCCAAAATTGTGAGATAAAAAATCAATTTAAGTCGGCGCAAATTCTAAATTTATCTGAGTTAAGTCGTACTTAAGAATATGGAAGAAGAAGAAAACTTAACCGACTTTGAATTAGCACTTTTATTTGTGAAACAGCATGTGGACAATAATCCATATGCAGCAACAAAAGACCAAATAGAATTACTAAATCGAAGCCAGCAAATGCATGAAGAAGTAAAACAGCAGTTCAAAACTGAAAAGTAAAGGCTGCTTTAAGCTTTGCAATTCAGACACGTGAATTGATGTAGTTTTAGTGTTATACTCTCTGCAAGAGAGAAAAAATTTTCATTTGTGAGGTGACAATAATGACTTCTTCTGTTTGCGGAACGTGCAAAAATGCATTTATTGAAAAAGATCGACATAACGAATTACAAATAGAGTGTAGGCGACTCCCACCAACCCTTTTTAACAGTGGGAGCCTGGCAAAGTTCCCTAAAATCCTACCAAGCTGGTCTTGTGGTGAATATGAACTTGGATCCCAAGATTATTGGGAACTTGAAACTAACTAAAAGAAACTTCTCCAAATCATTAAATTTGATTTGAGATAATAGTTCTTACTGAGTCAGGAGAGAAATTAGGTGTGTTTGCCCAAGATTAGCCTGAGCCAACATCGCTGTGGCGATATCGTGTTGGATTTGTCGTCTTGCCAGATAGGCAGACTCCTCACTAAAATTTAAGTCAGTTAATGTCCCACTACCCAAAGCAAACTGCGATCGTAAATCGGTAGAACTATCGATAGCACTTGCTATAGCAGAATAGTTTGAAGCCGCCTGAACTCTAGCTATCGAAATTTCGGCTTGCAGCCTTTCAATTTTTGAGGTGAGAGCGTTAGCAGAACCACTACTTACCCCCTCATCTGGCTTAGTTACTAAATTTTCTAATGGAACAACCATATATGGACCACCGTCTTCGGCTGCTGTAACATTAAATCCGTTCATACTGATAATTGCTTTATCATTGATTTGAATATTTCCACTTTGGTTTGAAATTGTAGCCTTTAAGGTTTTTGTGGCAGTGGCCGTATCGGAACTATTTGCGTAATGTACAGACTGGAGTATCGCTTCCATAACTTCGTTATCAATTGTCGCCGGCCACTCAACAACAATGTTATCTATTGTCATATTGGCCCCAGCTTCTTGACCCCCTGTCAAATCATGCGTTCCTACAATAAAAACAAATCTATAATTTCCATCTTCTTCCACATCTATAGATGCGCGCCCATTTGTTACACTTGTACCAGTCTCCATCAACGCTATTGTAAATTTTGGTTGTCCATTTTCTAAAACTGCATTTCCATCATCATCTACCTCGTAAATATAGCCAGTCACATGATAATCGTCTGCCTGCCCTTGAGCAGTATATTCAAGTCGTAGAATTTGGCCTTCATAAGCCTCAAATTCGTCACTTACAATTGCTGGGCCGTGGTAAATACCAAATCCATCATCATCATCAAACTTAACAAACCCGGTGTCTAATTCAACTGCCTTCCCTGTTCTTCCGTCCACAAGTCCAACAGACGAGTCACTTGATGTTTCTTCTAATACACCATGGTCCTGATCCTCTTTCAACGGATCTGAGGTTCTAAATTCTCCAGCTTCATACTCATAGGGTGCATAGGCCGGAGATCCAGAGCCATTATTGTAGGTTTTCATGGTATTCCAAGATGGCGTTGGAACTGTAATTTCCTCACTGTTATCAACAAATCGGTTCGCATCGTCGTTTAACGCTGTAGAAGAAGAAATTAAAGTTCCGCTAGCAGTGTCTTTTATTTTGAACGACCCCGCCTGATCGCCCACTCCGAACTTGATTCTTGGTGTTCCGTCATCATCCAATTCAGATTTATACCAGTTTGGAATAATAGGTGTAGAATTTGGCGTATAGCTTGTAACTAGATCGCTATTACGGTTTGTCTCCACTTCTCCAGTATACTTCGTAATAGTTGAGCCGTCCGTGGCCTCTCTGACCACAACTCGATCGTTTGCAGCGTAAAATGCCTCATTTTCTTCGGTGTAAAAAGCAACCTTATCCTTTGTATAAAATGCAACATCATCTATAACATAGCGCATCTTTTCATTAACTCTGAATGCTTCAACTGGATCATAAGCGTAATTTATGGTTTCGACTTCATTAACAACAGATCTTCCCGTCTCTCTCTGGGTAACTTTAATGTCGCCAGCGTCATAAGAGTCACCCCAATCATAAATACCCCCTTCAGTATGAGTTTCATAAATTATAACGCCTGTATCATTTGTAGATTT
>Ga0163109_10001333_pt1 | contig 19572 bp, 10 predicted proteins | sample CRUFie1St13metaG_FD_108704 | JGI IMG/M metagenome (GOLD analysis project Ga0163109, IMG submission 108704) | Marine microbial communities from the Costa Rica Dome - CRUD Field 142mm St13 metaG | ecosystem: Environmental > Aquatic > Marine > Oceanic > Photic zone | place: Costa Rica: the Eastern... | reverse complement strand
ATGTTGCCACCTAGTCTCAAGTCAGCAATAACAGCATCAACAAAGTAACCGATGTCTCTTTCACACTTACCAATAGTAATATTGGTGTTGGTTAGAAGTGCGGGATACTTGGATGTAATATATCCATATCCTTCCTTCTGGATAAACTCTTTATTTGCCTCAATTAGATTAGCAGCATCCTGAGCATTGTTGTTGATGGTGATGCCATCAGGATTGAGCGATTCAATCGCAGCAGCATACTTTTTGAAACCAGATGGTTCAAGAGTTGCATTGAAAGGAATCGTAGTACCAGCAGCAGACTTAATATTGAGATATAGTTTCTCATTTGTCAAAGCACCAAGTCTATAACCATTAATACTAGTTGCTGGTTTTGCAAATGGATCATATGCGTTATCAGCACCATAGTATAGTTTGGTGTCGTTATTTGGATCCTTGGTTGGTTGAATAGCAAGGGAGTAATACTTCTGCTGCTCAACATTAAACTCGGTATCGTCAATTTTTTCAACAGGAACGATATCGGTAATATAACCACCCTTATCCTGGTTGAATGCAAATCCTTTGAAACCAACAGCATGTAGCGATGTGTTTCCGAAGTTAGAGTTTGAGTTGGTGATTGACATGTCACCACCCGATTCCATCAGGAAGTGATCGAAGAAACCAACAGCGAAGACCGAGACGCACTGGATGAATGCATCATTAGAAGCACGGATGTGGAAGTTTCTCCAGTCATCCTTCCAATATGCATCACCTTTGGTGTGATAGGCAGTGGTAGCAAAAGCATCGGTTAGTGATGCTTGGTTCCAAGTGTTGCTAAACTCATCATAGCGGATAAACGCTCTGTCATCCTTCTGAAGGCTAACTCCAGTGTACTGAGCCACGACCATTGAGCGGAATCCAGTGGACTTAGCACCGTTTGCCCACATACCGCACTGACCCCAGGTAGAACGGATCGAGCAGTTAAAGACATATGGAGAAGCAGACTCAACAGAGTCAATTTCTGCTTGTGCTCTACAGTTCAGATCCAGTTCTGGAGTCGTAGATGGCGTGTAACCCTCTGCATTGACCTCTAGAGGTGCCAAGAGTTGCAGAGTGGTCTCTACGTCATAACGGAAGATACGAGGGTCTTCTAGGTCAATATAGGTGACCTTGAAGGTTCCGTTCAGAACATCATTCAGTCCATTGTCAACTACAGCGATGTACTGACCGATAAAGTAACCATGAGGAATCTTGGTAGTTGCCTCAATAGTAACATAATCCTTGCCATTTGCTTGATACTGCTCAAGCAACTTCAGTTTTGTAATATTTCTAGTGTCAGACAAAGGTCCAACAATTCTATTTTCTTGTGGTAAGGTCTCTAAGTTACCGTCATCAATAGTAGGTTGGAATAGCGAGAACGCTTTACCGACTTTTAAATAGTATGCATCGAGTTCTGCATTCTCTGCATACTCCATGATGCAGATCTTGTGGTGAGAATACTCAGGAATTGCTAACTGAGAATTGTTGCCCTTCTGGAAGTATACTTTACCAACTTTTGCCGCATCATCATACAGTGGAGAGTTGGAGGTTAAGTCACCGTCTTTGATGGTGAACTGCCAGAGGTAGCAACCACCCGTGAGGTTGAAGATGGTTGTTCTTTCTTGTGTTCCATCTGCAGGATCAGGAACATAGAGAGGACGTACGATGGTACGGCGAAGGTCATAACCGACCAGAGAACATCCTCTAGGAACAATAGCACCACCAGTAGTAGCATTAAACTTGTATAGTACGTTATCTGGGTTTGAGAGATCTAGAACAGACTGATCATTCCATTCTTGCTTCGCTTGATCATAATAGAATACAGGAATATCACCACTAACTTCTAGATCATCTAATTCATCTAGATTGCCATTAGAGATAGAAGTATTAATAATAGCAATAAGAGTATCAATGCTGTTTTGAACATCAATACATGCAGCACCATTACCAGATGGAAGATTTGGTTCTAGGTTTGTTCCAACACCATAGTATGCAGGACCAGGAGAAATAGTCAGATCCTTGGAATACAGTCGATTTGTAACCGCTTTCTTCATCATTTCGCCCGCTTGAGCGAATGCGATTACAGATTGCGCTTCTTCACCAACTAGACCGTTGATGATAGGAAGACCACCCTCAAAATATGCTTTAGTTGCAGCAATGATGCTTGCGTTACCACCATTTCCAAGGTCAGAAGAAACAGCATCAACAATGTAACCAATATCACGCTTACACTTAGACTCACCAGGACCAACATCAGGTCTCGTTTCTGGTGCTACAGTCTCAAGATCGTCAATATTGCCCTGATTGATGTAAGTCGTTACAAGAGTTGTCAGGTTTTCAATATTTTGCTGGATACCCGAGCAGGATGATGTATTTGTGTTACTACCTGTAGCAGGGTCTGGAGTAATAGTTAGATCTTTAATGGTCAACTGGTTGGTAAGTGCCAGTTTCATGTAATCTCTGGCAGCTTCAAAACCAGTGATAGATTCTGCCTCTTCACCTTGCAGACCATTGTCTACCCAGGTATTGCCGTTAAAATAACCTTGTAGGAACTTTCTAGTGTATACGTTTGCTCCACCAAGAGAAACGTCCAGTGAAAGAGCATCAATGAAGAATCCAGTGTCTCTACGACATGATGCATCGCTACCACCTGGATAAACAAATGTAGGATGTGCTGTAGCGATAGCAGCAATTGCTGCATCGATAATTTCGGTTCTATTCTTTTGGATAAGGCGATATGCACCTTGTCCTCTACGTAGGACATCTGGGGAAGGTCCAACTACAGTATCACCAGGAACAACCCAGTCTACACCCCACGCTGCCTCATCATAATCAATGATAATTTGTGCAAATGCACGATCAACGATTTCGGTTCGGTTAGCGTTAATTAGGTTTCTGGAGTCAAAATAACGCTGTCTGCTAGCGTCATTAATGTCAACAATACCAGGACGGTTATCAATATAGTGATCACCAGGCATCAGCATGATGCTGAACTGGTCAAATCTATCATCATCCTTACCAGGCAGATACGAGAATCTTGCGACCTCGATAAATGCCCTTTGAATTGTCTTGAAAGGTCTTAGAGGAGAATTGCCTCTGTTATCAAGCGAATCCGTTGCATTAAAATCGTCAGGCGAAACATAAAGATATTTACCAGTTTTACTTGAATACAGATTATCAAGTCTTGTAAGAGCCATAATTACCGAAACCCTGGGCGCTACTTTTTTTCCTCAAAGTATTTATACAACAAAACCTCCCCTAGGGGAGGTTCTGAGTCACACGGAAGGGGTTTGGTTCGGCAGTATCGCCAACTCCCAAGGCAGGATTTGAACCTGCGACCAGCCGATTAACAGTCGGCGGCTCTGCCGCTGAGCTACTTGGGATTAAAACGCCTCTTTGGATTTTGACTTTACCCACATAAGTAAGTCTTGGTATTCGGGTTTGGAATCATCGGTTTTGACTGAAATTAAAGTTTCCAGTGCTTCGATCACCATCTCATGATCTTTCTTAGACAGAAGGGTCATAATTGTTACCTCGACTATTTTAAGCGAAAAATGGCGGGAAAAAAATTCCCCGATCCATCGATTTTAAATAGGGATTTTGGAATCCCATGCCCAAGAAAGGACTTGAACCTTCACGTCTTGCGACACAAGTGCCTAAAACTTGCGTGTCTACCATTCCACCACTTGGGCTGGAGCCTGAAACAGGATTTGAACCTGCGACCTGAGCTTTACAAAAGCCCTGCTCTACCACTGAGCTATTCAGGCATTCTCCTAAATTGGAAAGGACCATATTGAGATCCCCAAACCTGTTTATTAGTCCAGGGGTCAATGCCCTTGTCTTCGACTTTGTAAAGGTCGTAGGTAAGTTCGATATTATTTGTTAGGAAAGTTTCTTTTTCTCCCCACATAACAGTACAATTTTTTTCTTGTATACCTCCCGCAAAGTGGTTATTTTTTACCTTAGTCATGAGCACTGCACAACCAGACTTCAATTTTAGCATATCTCTAGTAATATTGTCAAGATCTTTGAACCCCTTATGGTTTTCAGGATTTAACAATTCATAATTTTTAAGTTGAATAGCATCAACATCATCACTAACAACTTCAACTGGTTCTAAAACGAATTGTCTATATGGAGATCTAAGATTGTGGTTATATGCTTGTTCGCCATAAAACAATCCATCACCAATATTTACGTGAGTGACTCTAATATATGCAAATTTGCTGGGGTTGCGAAATGCCTGCCGCTTATTTTCAAATTTGCCTTCCAATAACAAGTTGAATTCGTCAATCATCTTTAGGTAAAAGTTCGGGTTTGTCTACATGCAACTCAAACATTAACGGATGTGCTTCTTCATTTACCAGATATGCAGACGCTCTATACAAATCAGTGTCATCAAAATCTTTGTGTTTTAATGCCTCTGTTTGTACAGAAGGATGATCTTGAATCAGCTGACTCAGATCATCAAATGTGTAAGGAATACCTTGAATGAAATACATACGGACGATTGATCCGTTGAAGAAACGATAACCTTGAGTTAATTGATATTTATACTTCATGTGATGAATCCCACACATGGTTATTTATGTGGGTAATACGACTGGCGGGACTTGAACCCGCAAGAACTTTACGTTCGACAGATTTTAAGTCTGGTGTGTTTACCAATTTCACCACAGTCGCAACTCGTTGTTGATGATCAGTCAACAACGGCGGCATCGAGAAGGATCCCACTTCTCTCTCACATGGGTTGGTGTTCCGATTCTTTTTTCTCTCGGAGATGTGAGCACGGGTGTCGCCATCCCGTTATGGATAAATTATAGCACAGGTTTAGTGACCTGTCAATTGAGGTAGATTGCTGTGCCTTGTACCCTGACGCCAGTAGTGTCTGCAACGACAGATGACCCATCTTTCTCCAACTTAGCACTGGTGCTATCTGCTACAACCTTAGCACCACTACTTGCCTCTAACGTGGCACCGACAGTATCTACGGTTACCTTATTTCCAGTGTATTCAAGTTCAACAGAATCAGGAGATGCGATAACATTTGCTTGCTCTGCCCAAGACATTGTAGCATTCTTTTGATTAATGTTGATCGATCCCAAATTCTTGCCAACTGTAACTACAAAATCATCTTCAGTTAAATTTAATGTGCTCAAACCTCTTGCAGTTTCAACTTCAAATCCATCTGAAAGATGTTCAATTCTTACCGCACCACCAGAGTCAATTTTATATGCTGGAATATTTTTCTTAGCAGCAGCAATTTCTAAAATATAAGTTTCTTGTTGACTGGATTGTTTAGATACTCCCCTGAATACATTTTTTGCCTTCCCTTCTACTACAGTAGAATAATTTCCTTTTACTGTAGTAGCATAGTCTTTATCAACTGATAGAGCATAGTTCTTATTGACTATGGTTTTCCATTCACCAGTAACACCTAAATTATAGTCTCCATTTACTGTGTAGTTCACACTACCAGTTGTACTAATATTTGTAGTTGCTCCTTGTTTTGTCTGCTCAATATCTACTTCACCCGCACCTGTAGTAGCCTCTCTACCACTAATCTGCTTATCAAAGAAAGCAGCATCCATCTTCACTTTACCAGCAGAAATATTAAAAGTTCCACTGCCTCCACCAGCGTCTAAATTGATATCTTTTCCAGACTTTAAGTTCAATGTATTCAATGCATTAAGAGTAATACTATCACCCTTGACAACTGTATCACCACCAACACATTCAATTAAAACATCTCCCTCTACTTTTAAAGAGTATGCAGGTAACTTAGACTCTTCTACGTTGCCATCAACAACCTTTGAACTAGTAACACCATCATCAATTCTTCCTGTGACATGTGTGCTAATCGATCCAGTCTTATGCACTTCTGCTTCAGACTTTTGAATCATCTTACCACCGCATCCACCTTGTGATGGTGGTGCAGCAGTGAAGATAAAGTTGTTGGTATTATCTACATGAAATGCCCATTCGGCAGCGAAGATGGCAAATCCAGTTGAACCATCGTCAAACTTGTAGTTGACGAAAGAAACATCACCAAATTCTTGGAAATATTCTACTGGTGGAGCACCATACAGACCAGTATAGTCGCCTTCACCTTCAGGAACAGCTCCTTTTGTCTGTTCCTTTCTCTCTTCTGATAGTGGTTTGTTAGTTAATGACATTATGGGCAATCAATATACTTACCTGTTCCGATCTTGGCATAACCAAGTCTCTCTAGTTCTTGACCATCCTTACAGATGATACTAGGAAGAACTCTAGCACCAGATCCACCGCCACCTTGGATGACGATCTCTGGTATCTCATAAAACTCTAGTGATCTATCTAGGATCTGTACACTGAATACATATCCATCACTATTTACCTTTGCTTTAGCAAGGTTAGGTTGACCATTAATAAACACCTCTGGTTCTTCTGTATATCCTCTACCAGGATTGAGTAGAGTGAAGGAGTCAATGACACACATCAAACCATCAGGTTTATTTTGCTTATAGTTTGTACCTGTTCTTGTTACTCTTACCTCAGAAACATATCCTCTATCATCTAGAAGTGGGATAGCAGAAGAACCAATACCATTACCTGTGATAATAATACGTGGTGGTTCTTGATAAGGACATGGAGAATCAATAATTGGAATGCTAATAATAGCTCCATTTCCATCAGTGATTGGTGTTCCAAATATTGGAGCATCTATACATGGATCTGTAATAGGAGAATCTTCAGGTGGTGAATCTGGTTCTGTGGATGTAATAACAACATCTGCAGATGCTCCAGTACCAGTGATAGTAAATCTCAAAGATTCATTCTCTTCAATTTTACCGTCCTCTTCAATACCGATATAAACTTTTGCTGTGTTATTTAAAACAGTAAACGATCCATATAAAGATCCTCCAACAATATCAGATGAATCAATATTACTACCAAACAATGAATACTGCAACTCAGTACCATTAGGAACATTTGTTGTTGTAATTGTGTATGTAATAGTCTCTCCTTCATTGTAATTTAGTTTGTCACTAATGACATTAAAGGTAGATACCAGTTCATCATCATCTTCCGTTTCCGTTGGTAGAATAGTGACATCAACAGAAGCAGTGGTGTTGTCGAGGGAGAATGTAATTAGTTCAGCATCTTCTATTTCACCATCTTCTACAATGTCCACCGTAACAGTTGCGGTATTGTTTTTGATGGTAACTCCACCAACTAATTTTTTATTAACAATATCACTGAGACTAATATCACCAGACAGTTTCCAATTCACTACAGTTAAGTCTGGTACATTACTAGTTGTAATAGTATATGTAATAGTTTTGCCTTCTAAAACTGTAACTCTATCTGCTTCAACATAATAGGTTGGGATATCATCAGCAACGATAGCAACAGACTTGGATGCTTGTGTATTAATTAAATCGAGAGTTAATACTTCTAAATCATCACCATCATCTGCTAGTTGAACGACCAATTCACCTTGACTGTTGTTAATTTCAATCGTGCCACTCATGTCACCTATAACATCACTTGCATCAATAGATCCAGTCAATGCATAAGGAACTTCAGTACCATCTTCTACATTAGTAGTATAGATATCGAAGTAAATTTTCTCACCATTGTAGTAATAAGATTTGTTAGATTTAATTCTATATGTTTCTCTAAGTGCAAGTGTAGGTGGAATAGGTTCTTCTTGCTCTACTGGTGTGATATTAACCTTTGGTGGGGGAATTTTGGGACCACCACCAACAGGTCCTAATGATTCTAGTTCAAAGTCTCCAATAGTGCAAATAAATGTTGTTCCTCCAGCAAATCTTGCTCTCAATCCATCAGGAACAACTCCCTGCTGGAGTCTAAACATAAACCTTTCTTCACCTTCTTTTACATTATCTTTAAATGTCTTGAATACAATAGATTTTTGTGTCTCTCCTGGAGCAAAACCAATGACACCGCTGCTCTCTCCCGCATAATCAGAATCAAATTCTGCTTCCAGATCTCTAATGGTGTAAGAGATACTAGAAGAATAAGTTACATTACCACCTCTATTAACTTTAAACACTGCATTATACCCTTCAGTAACCTCAATGTCATCACAAGAATATGTAATTATATTGGTCGTACTTATTTCACCTGGAGCACCTGGAATTCCATCGTCATTTGGTTTAAAGATGCCTCCAATAGGAACCACTTCAGTATCTTTAGGTTTGACATTTTGCTTAGAGTCTGAGCAAACACTATCATATGATAAAGGACCATCTTCAATTTGTGCGATAAGGTCATCCAACCAGTCATCTTTCTCCTCAGTTCCACAATCTGTACACTCTTTCTTGACCTTTTGACAAGTGCTACTAGGACCATCACATGAAATACCTAATAGATCAAACAAAGCATTGATTGCTCCACCAATCAAATTGAGTGGTGCTGCCAAAGTTTCTAAAATTTCCTGAAGAGGACCTAGGATACTATTAATTAACTCTGTGAGAAATCCTGTAATTTCATTGATGATACCATTAACTAAACCATCAACTAAACATGCAGCAGATTGAAATGCCTCCATCAAATACTGCATCAACAGATCAGTTAACCATGAAGCAATTCTATCAGTAATATCTTCAATACTACAACCTAGTTCGGCAAGAGTTTTGTCTAGAAAATCTTGAATAGATTTTAACCTAGACTGTCTCTTTGTGATAGGTTGAAATGGTTTAATGCCTAGGTCTGGATTGACTGGACCAGTATTAGTATTGCCAAGAGAATCAGTTGCTACTACCTCTGTAGTAAGTGCATTCTCGACTAAGAAATCTACACCTTCACGAATCTTTTTAACAATTTCACCTTTAACTCTAGCAATTAAACTTTTAACGAGTCTGACTGCTCTATTGACATGGCGTCTACCTTCTGCAACATAAGGATTTAAAGCACCATTGACTTTACTAACATAATAATCGCCAAGTTGACCACCTGACTGTTGATTTGCGGCAAGCATTTCACTCAGGATAGTTTTCATTCTACCCTGAAAATCACTCTCAGAACCACATTTAGGATCAGCAATTTCTACACAGATTTTAGAACCATTGGGGTTTGTTGCTGTGTTCTCTGCAAATAGTGCAACAAAACTTGCTGATGGTTTGAACTTTACTGCATTGGTAGGAAGACCTGCCTGTCCTGCCTTGGTAGCACCCTCCGTAGCTTCGCTTTCTTCATTACCATAGAGTTTATCTTTCTCAGCAATAGGTTCATGTTTATAAGGATTCCTATTGGGTGAAAGATATGTGGTGAACTGCTTACATGTGCTTCCAGGTGAAGGGTCTTTCTCTACATTCTTGACTAGAGTAGCACCAGCAGTGTGACCAATCGATCCCATAATGATTGGTTTCTGTTTATCATTATCTAAGTAGAATCCAATAACCCAGTTACCCTGATCAATATTAACAGAAGAACCAGTAACACCACCATCACTGAATGGTGTGGTGACAGGTAACATTACGTTTGCCCATGGCAACTCCTTTGTAGGTGTTGCATCACAATCCTTCAGGTGATGACCTACAATACGAACACGGTATCTACCAGAGTCCTTTGGATCGTCACCCTTCTTTGATTCAACTTGTCCTACCCACCAATTGAATCCATCTGCACCAATTTGATGCACAGGAAATAGTGATGATAATACTGGATCCATATCAAAGAGTCTTTACGATATATTTATTTAACCTTGGATGCACTTTCCCTCCTGCCGTAAGAATCCCTAATGAGAGTCAGGTGTGTTGTAGATTTTTGTTCCTTTGGACTGAATGCATGATTGACCTGTGAGATCAAATATATGCCACTATGCTCATCATCATATGGTTGTTCTGTTCTGTCCTTGGTTGGGATCTGATTAGGAATCAAGATCTCAATCTTATCTCCAACCATAAGACTGGGGTTACCTGGAACTGAAATATTTACCTTTTGGTTCTCCAGTGAGTTTAGTCTGGAGATAGACTGTGAGATGTAATGCTTTTGAAAATCTGGGAAGTCAGATGTGTTTCCGTCAGCACCATCTTTCTCTTCTGGCGAAGCAACAGCAGCACCATCAAACCATGTCTCATGATCAAGTAACACACTCATGACTCTAGTAGGATACTGCGAGAGTTCTTTCTGTCCTGCTGGTAGACCACCCTGTGATCCCATGTGTCCCAGGTTATCATACTCATCTGCTAGAGAATATACATGCTCTTCATATGCTCCCGTAGAATAGTTATAGAATGCAATCAAAGACGAGTAAGCACCCAACCTCAACTTGCTCATGATATCAATCTCATGGTCATAAGAGATTGATCCGATCTTTCTATCTGGTCCTGAGCTGCCAGAGTCTTCTCTGTCTTGGTAGTATTTTGCTACTGGTTCTGTGCCATTGAATTTCTCAGTAGAACATAGGCTATCAATAGATTTGAAGTGATAACCAGCAGCATTTTCATAGAAGAAGTATCCTGCTGTGCCACCTGATGTATTATAGTCTGACTTATCTGTTGCTGCTACATCAGATTTAGATGTGCCATCAGATTTATCAGATGATTTTTTCTTAGATTTTACAGATGTACCCTCTGGTACAGACTTAGACTTGAGACTATTGATGATAGAGAATGGCGTCTTTTTTCCTGGTTGGAAAATAATATTGTAGACAGATTTGTCAGTAAAAATTTCTTTCTTTGTACTGATATAGTTCTGTAGTATCTCTTTTACAATTTCATCTGGTTTACCACGCAATGTCTTAGCAACTCTTGTCGCCTCGTTCACCAGTGCCTCATCAGATACTAGACCTAGTTCGTAGAGTTGCATTCTCTCTGTGCTAGTTCTATTCTCTACCTTATAGATTCTAAAGTTGTACTCATGATCTACCTCATCAGATGATTGTAGTTTAATCGTTACTTTCTCATATCCTTGAATAGGCATCGATGCGATCATGTTGTTCGCATTGTCTTGGATCAACATCTTGGCAGCGACAGCAGGATACTTAATGTCCTCGAAGTAATCCAGTCTCATCACAAGGTCTGTGATAAGATCTGCCTCAGTCGCTCCAACAGGAGTGATGGTAACGGAGTTTAGTTTAAAACTAGCAGCGTATGGAAAAGCCATTAACCTATATAGATTCCTGAATTATCGAGTGGATTTAATCCTCTACCGATCTGTACTTCCTCTCCAGGAGTATCAGCAGCACCAGCAGATGGTGGTTGTTGAGTTTCACCACTACTATTTAACGAGACAACACTCGTTTTTGGTTGCTTTGCTCTTTGTGCAATCTGCTGTGCATTGTTCAATCTTGTAGCACTCTCATTCGATGGTGCCAACTCAGGCATTGCACTACGAGAAGGTGCCATACCAGTCTTCAGCATTCTAATTTGCTGAATAGTTTGTTCATATGTTCTATGTGCTTTGTTTCTACCATCACCATGATAGTAGGAAAGGTTGTTACTATTCTCTGGTAGTGATGCCCATTCTTTGGAGAGTTCTACAGCAAACTCATCTTCAGTCATTGTACCTGCAAGGTATTCATTTAAACCACGATGCTCCAATAACATTTGGAACAGTCGATCTTGACCCGCTTGATCAAATTTAAATGTGGACGCATCAATATTATTTTTCTGTAGAATTCCTTTAGCAGTTCTCATCTGGATCTGATAACGTCCCAGTGCATGTTGTCCACCATGCTCTTGATCTAGTTGAGTGATAGACTTACCTAGGATAGATGAGTCAGTAGATCCACCAACAATCTTAGTGTAGTCATTATTAGATTCAACAGCACCAATGAAACTACCTAGATCACTTGCAGTTGTGCCTACTGGTGGTGGTGTAGAAGGACCAGGACTAGGTGTAGATTTGCTGATTTTCATGCCAAGAGCTTCTAAGAAGTTACTAAACGCATCCTTAAAGAACTCAAACACTTTCATATATTCTGGTTTAGTTTCTTCTACATCACCTTCTGTTTCTGGTGGTGTGGTTTCTGGACCAGACTCAACAGATCTTGCTAGACTATTTGGAACGCCATATACACTGGCGATAGTTCTGGACATTTGATTAACTTGTGGAGCAATTCTCTCAGCATCAGGTCCCATACTCTCCAACATCTGCTTATTGGCAGCGAGCATACCACCACCAACAGCAGTGAATGGTAGTGACATCACATCTGATAGAGGTTGAGTAACATCTCCTGTGCTAATGTTTGGTGCCATTGAGATCTCAGTACCACCCTCAAACATGTCAGTCTTAGTGAACCTAGGAGTAATAGAAGTCTCTTGACTCTCCTGTCTATTGGTGATAGAAGTCTCTTGACTCTCCTGTCTATTGATGTTTGTGATAGCACTACTAATGTTCTTATTGAACACTGGGGTTTGAGGTTTGGGTCTTACCTTACCATCAACTGCACTTGGTTCTCCCTGTGTGTAGTTGTTGTCTAGAGGAATGACTGCCTCGTTACCATGTAACTCTACTAGATATCCACTATCAGGACCAGAGAAGATGCCACCCTCTTCTGCTTGGGGAGGTTTCTGCTGCAACCACTGCTCACGTAGAGCATCTCTCTGCTGCTCAGCAGTCATCATCGGTGGAGATCCATCGATCTCTTCACTCTCGACAGTGCTATATTCTCTGCTCTCGTCTTCCTCGGTCCTTAGATCATCTGCTACAGCAGCAGCGGCAGCAACTTCTTTCTTCTCTAGCGATGCTTCCGATGCCTTGTCTTCAGTCTTGTCAATATATTCTTTCTGCTCTGTAGTCTGGTTACTGATAGCATCAATCAGTCCCTGTAACTTGGTCTCCAGGGTATCATTTCTATGCTTCAGATCATTAGCAACGTCTGCCTGAAGAGTGTTTGCTGTGATCAGTGTGCCATATACTGATGCAGATGATTGACTGATTGCTTGTGCTGCCCTGTTGATGGACTCTGCCATCTTACTGATAGACTCAGCAATCTGTTCTCTAGAGACTCTCTTTGCTCTGGTAGGATCTACAGCATCTCTTGTCTTTTGTGCGGTGGATGGTACTGCCTCATCCTCACCAAAGTATTCTTCGTAGTTTGTATAATCAAACTGTTTTCTAAATTGTTTTTGCTTTCCTTTGGAATAGAAAGCAGAGTCTTCTAGTTGACGAAAGACTCTCTTCCTCAGTCTAGGATTTGTTGTGATCTTACCGACTAGGAGAGTCTTTCTATATGCCTGTGCTAGTTCCTGTTTCTTTTTCTTTAGGGCATTACCACCCATCTCGCCAGCAAGAGCCTTCTTAAAGAAGTATCCCCTACCGAACATGGAATTGAAGGTTTCTATATCAATACCTTGTTCTTCTGCCTTTCTTTCGGCATACTCTCTTTCTTTTCTAGCAAGTACCTTTGCAGCAAGAGTTTTGGAGACGATAGTGCCAATCCCTTGACCTACGAAATTAATGTCTCCTCTAGTATCCTTAGCTCTTTCAAACCCTGCTGCCATTTGATTACTCGCCCCCTATGTATTTATTGTAGTGCTAGACGAAGTTTCTCTAGCAACTTGACATCGTATTCTTTATTCCTAGTGTAGAACGTAGTTCCATCACCAGTAGGAGTCAACTCAATACCCATTTGTGCTGCCTGTGGTGGTGGAGCAGGCATGTTGTAGATAATCAAACTCTGCTCTTCCTCATCACCTTCCATGTTAATCATTTCGATTCGCATGTCTTTTTGTACAGGTGCAGTAACTGCTGGTGCTGGTGTTGATGCTCGTGTGGAAGGGCGTGTTGATCTACGTGCATTACGACGACGATTAGATTCAGATATCGGTGGAGTCTCAATCTCCTCTGTAGTTGTAGTTTGTCCTGGTGCCTCAGTATATGCTTCCAGTGCAGCGTCAGGTTCTAGTGACAGACCAGCAACAGATCCAGATTGAATCTCTTCTAGTGTGTGAGCATTCTTTAATATACTTTGTCCTGGTGCATCTGGATCTACATGAACACCATTAACTAAAAGTTCAAAGTGTAGGTGTGGAGCACTACTGATGTCATCTGTGTCTGTGATTGTAGCAATCTTCTGTCCTGCCTTCACTTCATCACCCACCTGGACACCTGGATGTACGTGCAGATACTTGGTGACCATATTGTTAGCATGTTCAATAACAATACCCTGACTCATGCCACCACTGGGTAAGTATCCCACAGGATACATCTGTGTTACCTTACCTGGCATAGCAGCAACCACCTGCATACCTGGAGGTCCAATCAGATCTCTTCCCTTGTGGATCCTTCCGCCTGGTCTAGGAGCACCGAACTTAGCACCAGGATAGTCCTGTAGTTCTCCACCTTCCATGGGATTGACAATTTTACCCTTGAGATCACCAACTACACCAGTGCCATCATAGTTTTCCACAGGCATGAATGGATTACTTAGTGCTCTACCTAGAGAGTCAAGTACACCAACGAACTTACCTGCTGGATCAAATATTTTCATTAACTGATCAAAAGTATTATTCTTAGGTAGTAATGCTTCAATGTCATCAGACGACATACCTTCAAACCTCTCTCCTCTAGGTAGTCCAGTTTCAGTTGGGAATCTAACTGTTGGGATGCTGCCGCCAATATTGGTACTGGCAAGAGCGTTGGACATACCAAATTTTTTAATAAGTGGTGCTGCTTCTGAGTTAATAATTGGAGCAACGTCAGCACCTGCAGGACCCATCGCCTGAACAAACTGCATCGTGGCACCCAAAATAGTTGCAGCAGTTTGCTGGAAAGGATCATCTAACTTATCTTTATCTACCACTAACTCTGTTCCGTGGAGCATAGCAGTGCCTGGTTTGGTGCCAGTTTCAAACTTTTCAGCACCTGTTGCCATGTCTGCAGCACCAGCAGCAAGACTACCAGCAGTAAATCCACCGAGGATTGCTCCGATAGCACCACCAATAGCAGCGCCAGGAACCGCTCCAACGCCACCAAACAGAGCACCGATGGCAGCACCCGCAGCAGCACCTGCTTTACCTCCTGCAGCGGCACCTGCAATTCCCCCAGCGAGTCCAGCACCAGTACCTACCACTGCCTGGGTTTCGGTCTGTCCCGCTTTCTTTCTTTCGCTGTACTCCCATGCCGATAGAGCAACGTTGAGACCAGGAATTCTTGCACTCCTCAATCCACGCAGTGCTCTAGTTGCACCACGTCCAGTACCAGATGACATAGCAATACGTTGAGCAGAGTTTGGCAATCTCTTCAAAATAGAGTTGGTTGCCCTAGTTCTCAGTTGTCTTGGTAGACGTTGAACACGCCTAACTTTCTGGCGCATCCTTCTCAATCCTTTAGGTGTCTTCCTGTATAGTTTTCTCAGTAATTTGTTCCTAAAGAACCTAGTAATCATACTCAATCTACCACCACCTTTCTTGGTGCCTCTCAAATCTACTGGATCATCATATCCTGCAGCTTTTCTTTGATTCTCCAGATCAGTCTGAGACTTCATGTCCTCAAGGTTCTCTCTTGCTTCATCCTGCGCCACACTTTGAGCGTTGAATGCCTGCATAAGAGCATCAAACTTAGATGTAAGAATATCATCCTGCATCTTCAATGCTTCTAGAGATGCTAGGTTGATGTCAATATTTTTTTGTAGTAGTTCATTTTGCTCTACCAGAGACTTGTTAACCTGCTCCAATTGACCAGTGACTGCTGCCATGGTCTGAGTGATACTCTTCAGCAGTTGAGTGTTGGTAGTATATCCTTTCTTCTTAGGTTCTTCTTTCTTTTTCTTATTAATTAAGTCAGCAAGTTCTTCTTGAATACTAGATGGCATGTCTGCCAAGATATCATCAACCTCTTTAGATTGATCATCACTTACTTGCTCTTTCTCTGCCTCTTGCTTGACTTCTGCTAGCAGAGCATCTAATTCTCCAGGTACTTCCTGCTCATCCTCTTCGGGATCTTCACCTTCCTCGTTAATCATGCCGAGGAGATCATCTAAACCTTCGGGTTCTTCCTCAGGATCTTCCATGTCAAAGTCTTTATCTACACTGTCAATGTATAGATATGGATACTGTTCTTCTGTGCCAGGAACTGCAATAGTATCTCTAATTGCTTGTAGGATCTTTTTTCTGTGATCTAAAATGTCACCATAAGGAATGCCAATACTCTTCAACCATTCCAATGCTTCCTTCTGCTTAGCACTCCTCTCTTTGCCACTACCAGCAACAGGTTTTCCACAGAAATAGATAGCATGGTCAACATCACTCTCAAACTCAATCTCCCAACGTCCTGCCTGACCTTGAATGTAGTGTGCTGGTGGTAATTTAAATTCAAAACTACCTTCTTTAAATTTTTTTGGTTGCTCTGGTTCTGGTTTGTTTATTTCATCAATACGTTGTTTAACTCGCTCTGCTTCCTCTGCTTTAAACTTCTCAAACCTCTCCTTATCTGCTTGAATGAGAGCATCCACAGCATCCATAATCTCATCTGATTTTTCTTCCAATGCATCCTCATAGGATCGCATTGTATCATCAGAAAATTCTTTCTTATCATCTACAAACTTATCAGATGGTTTGTAGATAGATACTCCACCGTTTCCCCTAGTGTCAATAGCAGTATCTTTTGGAAGATGTTGCTCTACTAACCAATTTTGATACTTAGATAGTGCTTCATCATAATCTAGAAATCCGAACCCGCTATCATTAAATTGAGGATACCCTCTGGTATCCTGCTGCATACTTTTAATTACTGCATCAGCATCAGCATCAGATAACTTAACTTTAGAAACATAACTCCCACCATCAGGTTTTGTTTTTCCTGTAAGTTTCCAGTGTAATTCTTTCCAAGTATTACTAGTATTTGATATACCACCAGGACGACCCTTCCCATACCACGGTTGATCGGGGTCCAATACTTCATATGGTGGTTCGATATAATTCATTGACCAGTTCTCTTAAGACCAGTGGAGATGAAGTCACTCGACTTTTGATATAGATTGCTCTTCCTGAAGTCATCTAGGAATGCTGTCAGGTAGTTGGGTTTAAGAATATAGATCTCTCTCTTCTTCTCATTCTCTGTCTCTTCATGCTCGAAAATGGTGACAGGTCTAGAGATATTACTGCCAGGAATAGATCTTGTCTGCGTACCATCCCAGTATCTGTAGATACTATTGTAGAATGTCTCATCCACCTTTAATCCTTCCTGTAGGATAGGAACACCATTCTCTGCATATGCCTCCACTACCTCATAGTGATGAATAATGCCATAGGGATCATCGTAGTTCGCCTCACAATGCTTCCTGAGTTCACTACCAGACATGGGCCAGTCGAACAGAGGGTTGACCATACCATTCGTAAGAACGACCACCCAGTCTAGCATAGGATCCTCGTATGCTTTCTCTGCTACCTGATAGATAGACTCACCCTCTAGAACAGAATACCTTTTAAAGTATACTGCATAGGAGAAGGCATCTTCATTGACACGATACCTTCTGAAAAAATTCTTCGCTACAACGTAGTCCGATTCCGAAAAAGGATACGAGACAGGTTTTGTTCCATACTCTAGATTTGGAATTGAACGGAAATACATCAGTAACTTACTCCATCTTCTGTGATTTCTTCTGCAAAGATATTCTTCATTTCTTTGAAGGATAATTTCAGTTGAGTAGCAACGGGTGCTCCACCATCATATGTAGCATAACTACCGTCTGGTGTGAAGTTAATCGCTACATCAGACAACGCACATGTTTTATATTGTGGTAGGAAAGGATGCATATCAGAACCTTTCATGAATCTAACACGAACTACACTAGGTATAGTGAGTAGGTTTCCAGCATCCTTAAATGCAGTGAAGATTGCCTCTCCACCATGAGTAGGAAGCATCGCTTTCTTAAATGTATTACAGATCTTTCTGATCTCTTTTGCTTCATTCTCACTGTAAGGAACCAACTTAAATGTGAGATCAAATGTTCTCAAGTTTGGTCCTTCATACATCATCTCTGTATTTGGGTTGGTGATAGTCTTGGAGATACCACCCATGAACTGATCAAGACTGACGTTAGCACCAGTAATTTTATTATTCAAGTCATTCATTGCCTTGAATATACCAGACTTAACGACACCTGGAACTGAATTGACAGCACTGGTTACTGCACCAAGATCTGTTCCAGCAATCTTTGATAATCCAATACTAGCAGCACCAAACTTAGCACCACCCCAACCCTGACTATACATTGTCTGAATATCTTCAGGCATGTATAACATGATGGGTTTGTATCTACTCTTACCAGTTCTTACAGCAGATTGATTGTACTGTTTGTAACTAGCAGATGCATTAGATCCAAAAGCACTCCCAGAACCAGGGTCTTTTCCTCTACCACTGAAGGGAGGATTATACTCAAAGAATTCAAAGGTTACGTAGTCCGCATTTGTATTGATTGGAGAATCCATTGGATATCTCAATGATCCAGCAGCACTTGCCGCATTGACAGTTGGTGCTGATATCTTGATCTTACCAGTGTTCTTGACAGATTCTTTCGATTCTGCCAATGCATCTAAAGCATCTCTTGCTGCTTGTTTCGCTTCCTCGTCAGATTTTCCTTCTGCTTTTGCAGCTTCATATGCTTGTCTAACAGTAGTTCCTCTCTCGATTATTCCTTGCGTCTCCGACTCGGGAGGGATGCCTAGAATATATTCACTTAAAAAGTCCCAAACCATTAATTTCTCCTGCGTACTGCTCCTTTAAGTTTTTTACTTTTGTACTGTCTGGTCTCTTCCCAAACAAGTTCTTTGTCATAACTCAACTTACCTCGGAAAACAAAATCTTCCACTGGTAGCATCGAAGCAGTCTCCCACTCGTATGTAGCAAGATCTAAAAATAAACTTTTACATCCTCTAATAAGGTATTTATGTATGATATGTTTGGGTACATCAACTTGCCCTTTAAATAATTTTTTTGCGGCAAGAAGTCTCTCTTTATATCCTAGGTAATGTAAGTTAGCACCATAAAAATAGTCATCACCTATACTTAAAACATATACTAATGGAAATTTATCGTAATATGGTTGAAATGTTGTCGCTTCATACTCATAGAAATACATGTGTCCAGGAAAAACACGTCTCCTTAACTCATTATCATCTTGCAATACCAAATTTTGAACAGAATCAAATTTTTGATCAATTGTCATACGATACTGTTCTTTTTTGATGACAGTCATCAAACCTTTTAATTCTTTCATGTACCAAGACAGGGGTTTAGATTCTCCTCCCGTTTTGTCTCGAATTTTTTCGTATAATGTTTCTCTTTGTTTCTTTCCTGCTTCTCTATATCCGTCCGTCTGCTTAATTACCTGGATGAGATCATCCATGTTCTTATATTTGGTGTAACTTCTTACACCATACCTAGAAGCAATGGCACGTACTTGATCACGAGTATAATATTCCGAAGAGAATTCTTCCAATTCATAACCTGTCAGATGTATCCACCTGTCAATGTTATTCTTAGCATATGCCTTTGGTTTTAAATTATTCTTCTTTGCCATCAGACTTTGAGATGATCTTCGGTGAGAATTAAAAACTTCATTTGTCTATCTTCACAGTATTCTTTCGCCGCATCCCACTT
>Ga0163109_10001331_pt1 | contig 19596 bp, 20 predicted proteins | sample CRUFie1St13metaG_FD_108704 | JGI IMG/M metagenome (GOLD analysis project Ga0163109, IMG submission 108704) | Marine microbial communities from the Costa Rica Dome - CRUD Field 142mm St13 metaG | ecosystem: Environmental > Aquatic > Marine > Oceanic > Photic zone | place: Costa Rica: the Eastern... | reverse complement strand
TTCATAATAAACCCCTGCATCTACATTATCCTTTAACTTCACAATAAGCTCACCAGGTTCGAAATTGTTTAAATCCTGCATCACCTCAGTCGGCATCTGTGAATAAATCAAATTGGTAACTAAGAAAAATAAATATAATATATTACGCATGTCTAGTCTGTTTTTACTACAATTTAAGAATAAAAAAACAATTGACCAGCAACAATTTAGTACATACTATTTAACAATAATCTTAAAAACTTTTTGAGCTGATTTAAGTAGATAAAAACCTTGATTAAGGCCTTGGGTTTTTATAGTAGAAATATTAGATGAGTTTTCCACCGAAATTGGAACAATCTTTCCTGAAATATCATATAGCTTGAAATCCTCATTACCAACAGAATTTGAAATATGAATATCCTCATTTAAGGCAATAGGGTTCTTTAGAATTTTGAGGTCGGGTAATGTAGGTTCAATTATTGATAAATTATTTTCAAAGTACTCAGCCCCAAACTCAAAACTTTCATTACCAATAATTTGACCAATTAATCTGCCTGGAATATCATCAATATATGGGTGAATTCCTCCCCAGATTCTGGATAAACTACATTGATCTGCCGCATCTTTAAATGAAACCCATTGTAATTCAACATCTTGACTTGGACCATCTTCAAAAACTAAGAACTCTCTTTGTTTGGCTAAATGTGTTTCTAATCCACCTGGAAAATATGGTGAGCCCGTAAAGTTTTCTAACATTTCTGCAGCAGCCCTAGAATAAGTTGAATGACCAGAAACATATCCTGCAAAATTAGGTGTAACAAAAGTAGGTCTTTGATAAGGCCACCAGTTTTCAGCTAAAATCCAACCAACACCCGCAAAGTCATTTTCTGTATTATCAATATAATCGTGACCTCTCCAAGAGTATAATTTGATTTTTCCAATATTTTCTTCATTTTCTATTGCAAGAGGATCATTAGGCATCACAATTTCAATTAGTCCATCAATTAATTTAAATCCATTTTCATTGTAATTATCTATAATCGGAATTGTACTTTGACCTAATTCTGAAAAATATCTGATTGCTGAAATTGGTCTTACGTAATCATACCATCCTTTAATTCCCCATACAGAAACCGCAACATCATGCATAACCCCTCCTAATATAAAATAGGATTTTATATCCCACTCCAAATCAGATAAAACATCTCCTTGACCTTGAAATTTCTTTTCTAATTGAGGATTATCGCTAATAGAGTTAAGGAGAACAAACCAATGTCCTGGTGGTGTTTCTGAATCTGGACCATCTGCCCAATACTCAGCTAAAACTCTTGTATAATCCCCTCGTAATACATTTTGTATTTCATAAGTATCATTTGTTACAGGATTTACAGAATAACCCTGGCTGGTGTCACCACCATTATAGTAATCATAAAATGAGGTATAGTCTGAAAAATCTGAGGGGTAAGTAGCATCATCAACATTTCCTAAAGAGTTAGGGGATATATCCCAAATTGTATCATCGTTAGGAGATAAATGAGACCCCCATATTGATACCATAGAAAATGCTTCAATAAATAGGTCATTAGTTATTTCATTTTCATCTATAAACGGAGGAGAGCCAGGATCATGGTAAACATTGTAAATATTTCCGTCTCGTTGATATTCAGTTAGATCATTTTCATTAAGTCCAAAAGGCCATACATTTCCCCATTCAGCCCCCAAAAATTCAGGTGTATTGGTTTCTAAAACATTTCCACTTTGATCAACAAAAGTCTCAAATGATAGTGGCTGCCATCTATTTGGATCAGTCATATTTATATTTCCACTTTCAGAAACAGACATTGATTCATTAAGAGGAGAATAATACAAATTGTTATAATCTAAATTTTCATTCGATCCGTCTAGCATCCCGTAACTTATATAATTTTCAGCGATATAATTTCCTAGAGATGTAGAATCATTTTGATAATCCGATGAATCTAAATTGTCAACATTGAGACCAAGAAGAGTCATCAATATATCACATTTTTTTTCTATTCTTTGGAATCCAGGTGATTCTGAAAATCTATGTGTTATCATCCTATATGCACTATGGCTGATAGCATTTACAAGATCATTTTCAGATGATTCACCAGAATATGAAATAAATTCTGAGTTAAATTGATTTAAACTATTACCTAACAAATATGTAGAACCTTTTTGATTGATAATAGACCATGCATCATACATCGCTGCGCTAACGTGAAATAAATTTCTTGCATGAACTGTGGGTCTGGCCAAATCATTTCTGATTGAATATAATAGTACTTCATTCCAAAGTCTTGCAACAGAAACATTAAAGTCATCTGTTGAATCTGGTAATTGCATAGTCACGTCAAGTATAATAGTATCTGTTGAGCAGTCTTCATTTGATGCAATAAGTTTAACAGATCCATCAATCGATATATCCCATTTAACAGTAATTTCTGATGTTCCATTTCCTGAAATTATTTCTCCATTTTTAATATCCCACTCATATGAAATAATTGATTCATCAGCATAAGAATAAGAATAAGATTTGAAGGGTTCAACAATATTTTGACCTTCAATTGATTGTGAATCAATAAATAAACAGGAACCATCATCATAAAATGCATTAGGATTGTAATTACAAGAATTTTCATTGGTACAACCCTCAACTTTTACAGCAGTATTGTTATCAACTAACTGAATTCCCTCACCTTCAACAATTTTATATGTTGAATTCATTTGTAAATCATAATAAGTTTCCAATCCTGTATTTGGCCAAGTGACAGTTATGTAAGAGATTAAATTATTTTCAGCTCCCCCAAAATGAACCGCCTGAATTGATTGATGTTGATAACCAGATCCAGTATAATGTCGAATTTGATTTGTTCCATCCTCAAAATTAGCTTGAATAATAACCCCTAATCCATCTTTATTTGAAGTTGTACCTTCAAGTTTGAATTTTATCCAATTGCCCATAACATCTTCCGTGAAATAATCATCAATAGATCTATTTTCATAAAAATGAATTTGTGAGTCAAAATTTGAATAAATTAAATCTAAATCACCATCATTGTCATAATCAAAAGAATTGACTGATCTACTCATTGTGGGTGTTTCAGAAATATCATCATCTGAAAACGATTCACCAGTAAATGAATTTCCATCAATAAATTTATTTACATAATAAAAGTTGTATTCAGGAAACCAAAATCCATTAGCAACGTATAAATCTTCAAAACCATCATGATTAAAATCTGAAAATATTGCACCCCAAGACCATCCCGTATCCTTTATATTAACCATTTCAGCAATATCAATGTAATCACTATTTTCCGTTGTTGATTGTGATTCATAAAAACCATTTTCATTAATATTTGTGATTAGAATATCTATTTGCATGTCATTATTGTAATCACAAGTTGCTAGACCCATACCATCATATGGATCTTGTAAACCATAAATATCAGTCATGTCAATAAAACCATTTCCAAAATCGTTTATAAGTAACTGATTATCTTGTTCAAAATCATTTGCTATATATAAATCTGGATACATATCATCATTTACATATATTGGAATTGCTGAAAAAGAATTTCTACTTTCAATAAATGATGATAAGTCAATTAATTCAAAGGTTTCATCGCCTAAATTTTTATATAGCTTATTTGGGGATGATTGATTATAATCAGATAAAAATAAATCTAAATATCCATCTAAATCATAATCTAACCATAAAGCACCGGCAATGTAACACGTATCACAAAAAACTTCTAGACCTGATGATTCGGTAATATTGACAAATGACCCATCCCCAATATTTTTGTATAATTCACTTTGTACTGCATTTCCTAAAAATAAGTCAGGATATCCATCATTATTAAAATCACCCCATGATGCTGATAATCTATCTCCATGTTCCAAAATATTAAAAGCTCCATTATCATTTATTAAGTCTATGTAATGATCCAAACCCTGATTTATTCCAGTATTTTCGGTTATATCATCAAATGTCCCGTCATTTTTATTTTCAAACAGCCTACTTTTGATTCCGCCGTTTTGTAATGATAATTGAGAAACAATAAATATGTCTAGGTCACCATCTTGGTCAAAGTCTGCAACCGAAACCCCATTATTTCTATTCACATCACCTAACCCAGAAATTTCATTAATATTTCTAAATTGCTGGGAATAAATAAACTGAGAAATTAAAAAAATATATAAGAGATTATATTTCAATAGATCTGATTAAATTTCTTTAAAATTCACAAAGCATGTCTTCACCACAACATTGGGGGGACTTTATTTTACCATCACATGTAGGGCAAATAGAAATTTGAACTTTGCTTCCATCATCCAAAGTCAAATAATCATTTCTAAGTGGCTCATCGCAAGAAGCACAACTGGCATTAACCGCCATACCACATTTATTACATTTATAAGTTTCCATAAATTAATTTTTACGTTTATCAAATTTTTCTTTATCTGTTTGATTAACCCTATTAATAATTAACCAAATGAACAAAATTACTATTGCTATATAAATTATAAAGCTTAACATATTTTTTATTTTAATGAAACTGCTGTTCCATAAGCCAATATTTCTGAAGTTCCTTGTGCAATTACTGATGTTGTAAATCTTATATTTATAACCGCGTGAGCACCAAGTTTGCTTGCATCAGAAATTAATCGTTCCAGTGCCTGTTCTCTGGCATAAGCCTGAAGCTTTGTATATTCTTCAATTTCTCCACCTATTATGTTTTTAAGCTGAGCAACGATGTCTCTGGCTACATTTCTAGATCTTACAGTTGAACCTCTGGCTATACCAAGAATTTCATCTATTTCTCTTTGAGGAATGAATTCAGTTGTTGATAAAATCATTTTTTAATTTTTTTGGTTTCAATTTTAAACATAGAAGATAATAAAATTATTGGCTCCCATTTTTTTGATTTATTACAATATACGGAATGCTCAGTGCTTTTTGGTTCAAGAAGAACCGAACTTTTTCCAATATCAACTATATATTTTTTGTTTAATGGCTCTATTTTACCCGTTCTTATAAACTCACTTTGATAATCAATTAAAGTAACTGGTGCTTTAGTAAAACCTAGTTCTTTTAATGCAAAATATCTATGATGACCATCAACAATTAGTAAACTTTTATGACAACAAACTATTGTTGAAATAATGTAGTAATTTTCATATGATTTGATGAATTTAGCAAGTGAAGTTTTCTTTCTTTCAATAACTTTTTCATGGGGATTTAATAAGTTTATATCAATTAACTCCACACCCTTGATTAAATCATTATCAATATCAATAGAATACATCTTTTTTTATTTTAAATAAAGATATTAAATCTTTCATTATTAAAGATTTGTAAATTTATTATATGAAAATAATTTCAATTTACTTATTGATAGCAGGAAGTTTATATCTAATTACAAAACCATATAAGGATAATATTGATCAAATGTTAAGCTCATTAAAAATATCAACTTTTGATGCGCTCTGGCTATCTTATATTGAGGGAATGGCAATTGGTGGAATTATTATGCTAATTATTTCATAATTTTGCATTAAATGAAAATCGAGCAAATTTACACTTCTTGCTTATCTCAAGCATCCTATTTTATTGAGAATAATGGAGAAGCTATAGTTATTGATCCTATTCGTGAAGTTGATCAATATATTGAAAAAGCAAAATCTAATGGATGTAAAATCAAGTATGTTTTTCAAACTCATTTTCACGCAGATTTTGTTAGCGGTCATATTACACTATCAAAACTAACAAATGCCCCAATTGTTTATGGTCCAAATGCTGACCCTGATTACGAATGTATTATTGCGTCTGACGGAGATTTTTATGAGATAGGTAAAATCAAAATTAAAGTTCTTCACACCCCTGGTCATACACTAGAGAGCTGCTCATATTTACTTTATAATGAAGATAATGAACCTCATGCTATATTTACCGGTGATACACTATTTCTTGGAGATGTAGGAATCCCTGATGTAGCACAGAGGTATAAAAACACATCAAAGGAAGAGCTTGCATCAATTTTATATGACTCTATTAATATGAAAATTAAACCACTGAGTGATAGTCTAATAGTATATCCAGGCCATGGAGCAGGGTCTGCTTGTGGAAAAAACATGATGAAAGAAACCGTGGATATATTAAAAAATCAAAAGGTTAATAATTATGCTCTCAATGGTAAATTAAATAAAGAAGATTTTATTAAGGAGTTAACAGAAAATCTCCCTGAACCACCAGCATATTTTCCTTTGAATGTCAAATTAAATCAAACGGGATATTTAGACTTTGATGCTGTGCTAAAAAAATCACTAAACAAAATATCTTCAGATGAATTTAAAGAGCTAATCAAAAATCCACAAATTATAATTTTAGATACTAGAAGTTCAAAGGATTTTATAAAATCACATATTAAAGATTCAATATTTATTGGTTTAGAAGGCAGATTTGCTCCATGGGTCGGAGAAATATTTAAAGACATTAAAACCCCTATAATTCTGGTTTGTAATGAGGGAAGTCAAAAGGAAGCCGTCACTAGATTATCAAGAATTGGTTTTGATAATTGCCTAGGGTTTTTAGACGGGGGAATAAAAAAATGGGTTAGGGACGGTAACGAAACTAAAAGCTTGGAAAATTTGAATTCAAAAAGCTTTATTGATATTTTAAAACTAAATAAAATTGACATTTTAGATGTAAGAAGAGAATCTGAATTTAAAAATAAACACATTGAAGGGGCCATGAATATTCCTTTAAGCAATTTGAAAGAAAAAGCTCAGGGTATTAAGCAAAGTGATAATTTATATATTCACTGCGCAGCAGGATACAGGTCTGTAATTGCAATATCCATTTTAAGGAAAATGGGTTATAATAAACTTATAAATATAAGTGATGGATTCAACGGAATATTGAAGCGTGATTTGAATGAAAACTGCTTTAATTCAAGTTTGGAATCTACTTGTGATAATATCTAGATGCAACCCAATTATTTCTGCTCTTATAATCAGAAAATATAAATCCATAATTATCAAGTACCTCATTAACATCCTCTAAATCATTTTCATAAAACCCGCTTAATATTAAAGTAGTTTTATTGTTTGAAATCTTATTAAAATTTTCAAAATTATTTTTTAAATTATTTAAAGTAATATTGGAAAGAATCATATCATAGAGATTTCCAATTAATATATCTGAAGAAGAATGAGTTGTTTTAATTTTACAACAATTATTTCTTTTTATATTTTCAAGTGTATTATGGCAACAGTTGATGTTTATATCAATTGCATCAACCAATTTTGCTCCTCTTTTTTCTGAAATAATTGATAAAATTCCTGTTCCACAACCTATATCACATATACTTTTATCTTCTAAATTTTGTTCTAATAAATACTCAATCATCAACTGTGTAGTTTCATGATGACCTGTTCCAAAACTCATTTCAGGTTTTATTATTATATCATATTCTTTTTTAGACGGGTTATGAAATGGGGCTCTTATGGTACAGTTTTGACCAATTTCTACAGGATTAAAACTTTTCTCCCATTTTTCATTCCAATTTTTATTTTGAACTTTTGAAATCTTATAATCAATTTTAAATTCCTTTGAACTTAAAATTCTTACTTCATCAAAAAGATTTTTTGAAAAATCAGAATCTTTGATGTATGCTATTAAACCAGATTGGTTTTCTTCAAACATTTCAAATCCTAAATAGCTGAGTTCAGCTATAAGAATTTCAACTCCATATATAGGTCTTACATTGAAGGTTAGTGTAAGATATAACTCATCCATTTGCTGCTTGAACAATTGCATTAAAATCTGAAAAGTTTAATGATGCTCCTCCAATGAGACCTCCATCTACATCGTTTAACGAAAAAATTTCTTCAGCATTATTTGGTTTTACACTTCCACCATATAAAATTCTAATCTGCTGTGATATATCATTTCCGTATTTTTCATCAAATAATTTTCTGATAAATTCATGCATTTCCTGAATTTGATAATTCTCAGCTGTTTTTCCTGTACCTATTGCCCAAACAGGCTCATATGCAACAACAACATTATTAATTCGATCTAGTTCTAAGCCAAATAGACCGCTGATTATTTGATTTTTAATTAATTCAAAATGATTTCCTTTTTCTCTCTCGGACAACTCCTCACCAACACAAAAAATAATATTTAAGGAATTATTAATAGCTGTTTTTGCTTTTTTAAAAAGCATAGAATCATTTTCATTAAAATGTTTTCTTCTTTCACTATGACCAATGATTACAGAGTGTACCCCAACACTTTTTAACATTTCAACAGAAATTTCACCTGTAAAAGCACCTCTTTCCTCAAAATGAACATTTTGTGCTATTACTTCAATTTCAGAAGAATCTAACAGTGAAACTGCTTTATTAAGATTGGTAAAGCTTGGCGCAATTTTAATATCCACATCGTATGTTGAGATTTGTTTTAGCTGATTGAAAAGATTAACAGACTCATCAAGAGTCATATTCATTTTCCAGTTACCAGCAACTATTTTTTTTCTCTTCATTTTAATTAATTTTAATTCTTGGATCTAATTTGATATAAATAATATCAACTATTATATTTATTAATATAAACATAAATGCAATAACTAATACTGACCCCATTATTACAGGCAAGTCGAGAAGATTTAAAGCATTAACGATTTCTTTTCCTATGCCATTCCAACCAAAAATAAATTCTACAAAAATAGCTCCGGCCAAAAGGGACGCAAACCAACCAGAAATTGCAGTAACAACAGGGTTTAAAGCATTTTTTAAAGCGTGATCTTTAATTATTGCAAAGCTGGACAAACCCTTTGCTTTTGCGGTTCTTATGTAATCTTGATTTAAAACATTTAGCAGTTCGTTTCTGACAAGCTGACTTATTACTGCTAAGGGTCTGATTCCTAAAACAATCGAAGGAAGTATTAAATTCTTTAATCTTAAATTAAATGATTCTCCGTAATCATCTAGCTCAAATAAACTTCCAGTCATTTCAAGGCCAGTAAAATCTTTTAGTAAAAATCCAAAAATCCAGGCAAAAATAATAGCACTAAAAAAAGATGGTACACTCATTCCAATTGTACTAGTAAACTGAATTAAAACATCGATCGTATTTCCCTTATTGAGAGCCGATATTATACCAAAAACTAAACCTATTAGAATTGCTATTAGAATTGCAGAAAATGCTAATATAAAAGTATTTGGCAGAGTTTCTCCAATGATTGTTGAAACCTTTTTACCTTGATTTACAAAAGATGTTCTAAGAAATGGATATTTAAAATTTATAGTTGATTTTTTAAAATTTAACAATTCTATACCAGTATAATTTTGGTTAAAATAAGAATAATCATTATCATTTTTTGAATGAATTGAAATAGGTGATAAATCATTTAAATAAAGAAAATATTGTTTGGTTAATGATTTATCAAATCCATATTTTTTTTTAACAATGTTTAATTGCTCTGAATTTTCATTTTGACCTAACATCATTTGAGCTGGATCACCAGGGAGAACGTTAAATAGAAAAAATATCACAGTCACAACTCCAAACATTGTAATGAGGGAGTAAAATATTTTATCTAAAATATAAGCTAACAATTAATCAAAATTTAAGTGAGAAAAATCTTTATAGTGTTTTTTATCTACAACATTCCCAGATTTCAATACAATAGCTCCTGGATTAGATCTAACCACGGTTTTTAATGCTGTCTCATCACATGTATAAAAATCAAAAAACAAACCATTAGATTTTATAAAAACACTTCTTTCCTCTAATGAAGATGCGGTTAAACCTATAATCTTAAATCCATTATTTTTTGCTTTTTCTGAAGAAATTTTCATATTATTTATCGCTTTTGGTGAAAATTTTTGGAGGTCATAAGAAATAAATATTAGTAATTTGTCTTCACTAAGAATTTCATCTGTATAATTGTTTCCTTTAAGTTCAATCGAAAAGTCATAAATAGATGGCTCATAACCTTTCTGAATTAATTTTGTTTCAACACTCACAAAATCCCCTTTAGCATTTGGATATTCGCCATTTGTAATATATTTCTTTGTTTCATCACCCTCAGAAAATAACCACTCGTATTCATATATGTCCTTAGGTGCATCTTCAGGAACTCTCATGTTTTCAATTATGTTATCTCCAATTTTATACGCTCTAAAATCCAGTATTGGAAGATGATTTAAAACAAAATAAGTAATGAATAAACATGTCAAAAGTGAGATTCCAATTATTAATTTTTGAATATTTAGATTTATTAAGGGAGTTACTAAATCTTTTTTCACAAATAAAAAAGCAATCATTACAAGTAAAATAACATCTTTGGTAAATGACTCCCATGGTGTTAATTTAATCGCATCCCCAAAACATCCACAATCTGTTACCTTATTAAAATATGCAGAATACCAGGTTAAAAAAGTGAAAAATATAATCATTAAGAGTAAACTCCAAAGGGTAAACTCCTTTTTAAAGCCAATGATTAAAAATATACCAAGTATAACTTCAAAAATGACAATAAATATTGCCATTGGTAGAACAATTGGAATTAAAAAATCTAAATCAAAAACTGTTGGTCCAAAATACTCTTCTAGTTTAAATGAGAAACCAATTGGGTCATTTAATTTTATTAAACCAGAAAAAATAAATAATGCGCCTACAAAATACCTAAAGAGATGAACAATTATTTTAATCATATTTTTAAATGAATTAATGCAAAAATTGCATAATTAATAATATCAGTATAATTAGCATCAATTCCCTCGCTAACTAATGTATTTCCCTCGTTATCTTCAATTTGTTTTACCCTTAAGAGCTTTTGAAGTATTAAGTCAGTCAGTGAGCTGACCCTCATTTCACGCCATGCTTCTCCATAATCATGATTCTTATTCATCATTAAGTCTCTTGTTTTTTTAATCATTATATCGTACAGATCCATACATTCATTAGCATTCATATCAGGAATTTCAGAAATACCTTTTTCAATTTGGATTAATGCCATTACTGAATAATTAATAATACCTATAAACTCCTCAGACTCATCCTCATCAACTTTTTGAACAGAGTTTTTTTGCAGCCCCCTTATACGTTGAGCTTTGATAAAAATTTGATCGGTTAAGGATGATAATCTAAGAATTCTCCAAGCACTTCCATAATCATGCAGTTTTTTTTCAAAAAGAGATTTACAAACAGATGTAACATTATCATACTGCTTTAAGGTTTTTTGCATAATTAGGAGTAATTTTATGTAAATTTCGATTAAATATATTTAACCATCAAAGAAACATCTTTAAATTTTTAAACATCTTTATATGACTATAAACTTGAGAGGTAAACTAATGAATTTTTCAGTTCCTAAAATAATGGGGATTTTAAATATTACCCCCGATTCTTTTTATGACGGTGGGAGATATAACTCGAAACACAAAATCCAAAAACAGATTGAAAAAATGATTGTCTCAGGTGCAGATATTGTCGACGTGGGAGGCTACAGTTCACGACCGGGGGCAAAAGATATTAGTATTGAAGATGAATTAAATCGTGTAATCCCAGCTATTGAAATAATTAAAAAAAAATTTCCGGAAACGATTGTGTCAATAGATACGTTTCGAAGCAGAGTTGCAAGTGAAGCAATAATTTCAGGTGCTGATATAGTAAATGACATCTCAGGTGGAAATTTGGATTCCAATATGTTTGAAACCGTTTCAAAACATAAAGTCCCCTACATTTTAATGCACATGAGAGGAAACCCTAAAAATATGATGAGTAAAACTAATTATGAAAATGTGACAAAAGATGTATGTAAATATTTTTCTCAAAGAATAGATAAAGCTCAGTCTTGTGGAATCAATGATATAATTATTGATCCTGGTTTTGGATTCTCAAAAACTACTAAGCAAAATTATGAGTTATTAAAAAATCTCGAATTTTTAAAAGAATTACAAAGACCAATAATCGTAGGAATTTCAAGGAAATCCATGATATATAAAATATTAAATACTACCCCGAAAAAAGCATTAAATGGATCATCAGTATTACATACAATTTCGCTAATGAAAGGTGCAAATATTTTAAGAACTCACGACGTAAAAGAAGCCGTAGAATGCGTTAAAATAGTAGGCCAATTTAATAGCTAAAATTTTTTAATCTTATATTTGCTTTAACTAATTATGGATTTTTTCAGAGAAATACTCAATTTTTCAATAGTAGATGTTCTTGACATAATTCTTGTAGCAACACTGTTATATTATGCATATAAACTACTTAAGGGAACGGTAGCTATTAACATTTTTACTGGAATAATTTTAATTTATATTCTTTGGAGAGGAACTCTTCTACTTGAAATGGAATTACTTTCAAGTATTATTGGGGGTTTTATGAGTGTAGGAATTATAGCATTGATTGTTGTTTTTCAGCCAGAAATCAGAAAATTCCTGCTTATGATAGGTTCAGCTAATCTTTCCAAGAAGGGTTCGTTTTTGGAAAAAATCAAGTTCTTCAAAAATCAAAAACTTCAAAGAGACACCACAAATATAAAATATGTTATTTCTGCTTGTAATAATATGAGTCAAACTAAGACAGGTGCTTTAATTGTTTTAGAAAGGAATAATAATTTAAATTTTTTAAAAAGTTCTGGAGATGAAATGAATATTTCTGTGACTCAACCAATTTTAGAGAGTATATTTTTTAAAAACAGCCCTCTTCATGACGGAGCGGTAATTATTTCAGACAATATAATAAAAGCTACCAGAGTTGTTTTACCAATCAACAATGAAACAAAAATTTCAAATAAGTATGGTCTCAGACACAGAGCAGCAGTTAGTATAACCGAAAAAACTGATGCACTTGCAATAGTTGTTTCTGAAGAAAATGGAAATATTTCTTATATAAAAAACGGTGGCTTTATTCAATTCAGCTCCCAAGATGAACTTACTAAATTACTTGAAAAGGACATCTCCTAGTTAATTATATTTTTTTTCTTTCTTTAGTTGAGCATGATATAATTTGTAATAATAACCGTCAATTTTTTTCAATAAGTTATCATGTGTACCTTTCTCAACAATTTCACCTTCATTCATAACTATTATATTATCTACACTCATAATTGTACTTAATCTATGGGCTATAATTATAGATGTTCTATTTTGTGTGATTTTATCAATAGCTTTTTGAATTAATAATTCTGAGTCTGTATCAATTGATGAAGTAGCTTCATCTAATACCAGAATTTGTGGGTTTTTTATGTATGCACGTAAGAAAGAAATTAATTGTCTTTGTCCAGTGGATAATCCAACGCCTCTTTCTTTAACATTATAATTATATCCATAGGGTAAAGAACTGATGAAATCATCTAATTCAATTTCTTTAGCAGCTTGTTTTACCCTTAGGAAAGATATATTATTATTTTGCAAAGTAATATTATTTAATATGGAATCTGAAAAAAGATGTGGATCTTGAGAAACAAAGCCAATATTTCTTCTTAATGATGAAATTGAATAATCTTTTATATTTACATTATCAATGTAAATTGATCCTGAATCTAATTCATAAAACCTGTTTAGTAGCTTTATAATTGTTGATTTACCTGACCCAGTTGCACCAACGATAGCATTTTTAGATCCGGGATTTATCTTTAAATTTAAATCCTCAATAATTTTTTCTCCTTCGTTATACGAAAAATTAACATTTTCATATTCTATTTTTCCATCAATTATATCAGCATTTTTCGATCCCCTGTCTTGAATTAGAGAATCAGTATCCAAAATATTAAAAACTCTCTCAGCTGCCACCATTCCCATTAGTAAAGTATTAAACTTATTTGCAATTTGATTTAAAGGCCTAAATAACATTGGAATCATCATTATAAATGCCGTAAGTTCTCCGATTGAAGCGGTATTATCCAATATTGTATTCATACCACCATACCATACCACTAAACCAAGGGTTAAAGATGAAAATATTTCTGCTACAGGAAAAAATATAGAGTTATACCATACGGTCTTTAACCATGCTTTTTTATGACGTTCATTAATTTGTTTGAATTTTTCTAATTCAATTTTTTCTCTAGCAAAAAGCTGAAGTACATTCATTCCTGTAACCCTTTCCTGAACAAATGAATTTAAATTTGCAACTTCATTTCTAACTTGATCAAATGCTAGCTTCATGTATTTTTGAAAGATTTTAGTTGCCAATAAAATGAATGGTAGTGAGAGGAAAACGATTAAACTTAGTTCCCAATTCATGTAAATCATTACAATTGCAACTATCATCATTTTAAGTATGTCACTGATAATCATGAAAAGGCCTTGCCCAAAAATATCTGCAATTCTTTCCATATCAGTTACTGTTCTTGTTATTAATATACCAACAGATGATTTATCATAATATTTCATTTTAAAATCCTGTATATGATCAAAAAGCTTTACCCTTATATCCTTTACCACGGATTGACCAAGTAGACCTGCATTAAAAATAAATGAGTAATTACTTGCAACCTCAAGAACTAATAAAGCAAGCATAAGAATTATATATTCAAGAAAAAAATCATAGTTTGAGGTAGTAAGGTTTTCATCAACTATTTTTTCTAATACAACAGGCCTCAAGGCGCCAAATATCGAAAGTCCAAAAACTGAAATTATTGAGAATACAAAAATATACCTGTACGACTTAATATAGTTTAAAAGCCTCTTAAAAAGCTTAAAATTGTATACTTTGGTTTTACTACTCATTGCAGAAATATATTTTCAGGATATTCGACTTTAGTTAAGAACAATCCATGAGCAGGTACAGATGGGCCAGCATATATTCTGTCTGATTTATCAATAATATCTATAAGTTCTTTGATAGAAATCTTTGACTGTCCTATTTCTAAAATTGTTCCAATGATTGAACGAACCATATTTCTTAAAAATCTGTTAGCACTGATCGTAAATATTAATTCTGATTTAATAATTTCATATTTAAAATCATTTATTATACACTCATAATTTGTTACATCAGTTTTTGATTTACAAAATGATTTAAAATTTTTATTTGTTTTAATAATTTCAATTGCTTTATCAATTTTATTTAAATCTAATTTCTTTGAAAAATAAAATTTTGTGTCACGGTTATATACATCTTTAACCTTTGTAATGTAATATCTATATTCTCTTAATGTTGCGTCAAATCTAGCATGTGAATTTTTCGAGACTTCTCTAATTTTCTTGATTACAATATTTTTATCAAGAAATGAGTTTAGCTTATGAATTAAATTATTTTTATCAAAATTTTGATCAAAATCAAAATGGGCAAACATCTGCATTGCGTGTACACCTGTATCTGTCCTTCCTGCACCAACAATTTTTAATTCTTTATTTTTTAGTATTAATTGTAAAGAATTCTCAATTGTTTGTTGCACAGTAATTGCATTAGGTTGTCTTTGCCAGCCATGAAAATCTGAGCCATTATAAGAAAGTTCAATAAAGTATCTCAATCTATTTGTAAATTTGTCTAACAAATATATACTTAATAATCATTTAAAATTAATTTGAAAAAAATTCTTCTATTATCAGACACTCACGGATATATCGATGATAAAATATTATCCTATTGCAAATCAGTAGATGAGGTTTGGCATGCTGGAGATATTGGAAGCATTGATGTAGTCGATAAAATTAAGCAGCTTAAACCTTTGAAAGGCGTATATGGAAATATAGACAATAATTTAATCAGAAATGAGTTTCCTCTTGACCAAATATTTAGCTGTGAAAATATTAGAGTATGGATAACACACATAGGTGGGTATCCAAATCTTTACAGTAAAAGAATTTATGATGGATTAAAATATAAAAAAGTAGATTTATTCATATGTGGTCATTCTCACATTTTAAAAGTAATCAATGATAAAAAACATGATCTTCTTCATATAAATCCGGGTGCAATCGGAAAACATGGGTTTCACAACAAAAGAACAATGGTAAGATTTGAAATTGATGGAAAAAGAATTGAAAATCTAGAAATTATTGAGTTTAACAGATAATTATCTAATTCTGTTCAATGATTGAACTAATTCATCATCATTTTTAATAGACTTTAATGCCAGAAGAATTAAATAAGTACACACAAACGGATTAAGAATTGCTGCATACATTAAAACCTCTAAGATTTTAGACGGCATAATTGCTACTAATCCTTCCAATGTAAAATAAAAATAAAATAAAGTATAAAAAGACATAAATATACTCAGGTAAAGAGATATTTTACAAATTAAAATTTGCTTTCTTCTAGATTTGTAAGAGAATATTGAAATAGCACAGATAATAAGAATTACTAATGGAATATAGGATGTAGTATTTAAAATTAATTCTAAAATTGGGGAGTTTATAAGAAAGTCATTGCTAAAATTATCTTGGAGTATTTTAAATCCTGACTGATACCATTTTAATCCAAAAAACCAATAGCAAAAGTAAAAAACAGAAGCTAATAACAAATAAAAGGTTTGTATTCTCTGTATCATATTTTAATTTTTTACAAAACAAATTTAATAGAAATAAAAAAAAATTAGGTTGATTTTAAAATAATGTTGTATAATTGTAAGGGAATTCACTATTTCAGTGTAATAATTTCCAACTTCGAAGATTATATTCCTATATATACATAATTGCTCGTCAGAGCTTATTTTCAAAAAAATTTAATAAAAAACAATGTTTGAAATATCAAAATTAAAAGAAAAAAAATTAGCTGAGTTACAGGAGATTGCAGAAGAACTAAAAATCTCAAAGTATAAAACTCTAAAAAAATTAGATTTAGTTTATAAAATTCTAGATCATCAAGCCTCTAACCCAGAAGAAAAAGAGGGTGAAAAAAAAGTGGTAACAAAACCTAAATTTAATCCTAGATCTAGATCAAATAAAAATGATCAAAATGTCGATAATTCTTCTGATAATGATAAAGAAAGACAGGATAAAAAACCTCATAATCATCAAAGAGATAACAGAAATCGTAAATCTAAAGGTGAACCAAATGGTAATAGAGATACCAGAAATAGATATAAAGAACCTGATTTTGAATTTGATGCAATTATCGAAAGTGAAGGTGTACTAGATATAATGCAAGATGGTTATGGTTTTTTAAGATCTTCGGATTATCACTACCTTTCATCCCCTGATGATATTTATGTTTCTCAATCACAGATTAGATTATTTGGTCTAAAGAAAGGAGATACTGTACTTGGAAATGTTAGACCACCAAAAGAAGGTGAAAAATATTTTCCCTTAATTCAGGTAAATAAAATAAACGGACTTGATCCAAAAATTGTTAGAGATCGTGTATCTTTTGAACATCTTACACCATTATTCCCTGACGAAAAATTTAATCTTTCTGACAAGAATAATACTATTTCCACAAGAGTAATTGATTTATTTTCTCCGATTGGAAAAGGACAAAGAGGTATGATTGTTTCTCAACCAAAAACTGGTAAAACCATGCTTTTAAAAGATGTCGCAAATGCAATTGCTGCAAATCATCCTGAAGTTTATCAGTTGATTCTTTTAATTGATGAAAGACCTGAGGAAGTTACCGATATGCAAAGAAATGTTAAAGGTGAAGTGATTGCTTCAACTTTTGACAAAGAAGCAAATGAACATGTAAGAATAGCAAATATAGTTCTTGAAAAAGCTAAAAGATTAGTTGAATGCGGTTATGACGTTGTAATTTTACTTGATTCAATCACTAGACTTGCAAGAGCCTACAATACAGTACAACCTGCCTCGGGTAAAATCCTTAGTGGTGGAGTAGATGCAAATGCACTGCATAAACCCAAAAGATTTTTTGGAGCTGCAAGAAATATAGAAAATGGTGGTTCTTTATCCATCATAGCAACTGCATTAACTGAAACTGGATCTAAAATGGATGAAGTTATTTTTGAAGAATTTAAAGGAACTGGTAATATGGAGCTTCAGCTTGACAGAAATATTGCAAATAGAAGAATTTTCCCAGCAATTGATCTTACATCATCAAGTACTAGAAGAGATGACTTATTATTAGACGAAAAAACTGTTCAAAGAATGTGGGTTATGAGAAAGTATCTTGCTGATATGAACCCTGTTGAAGCTATGGAATTTATCAATGATAGATTTAAACAAACCCTCAGCAATGAAGAGTTTCTTATTTCTATGAACGGATAAATATTATTTAAATAATAAAATTGTGCGTTTATTAATTATTCTTTTCTTCTTAGTTTTTTATAATGTAAATGCACAAAAAACAGAGAAAATAGTTTTTAAGAGTGCTAATCCATTTGCTTTAAGTGATATAATTACAGACCTGAAAAACCAGCAGAAACAAGAAGTTTTCGGAAAGCTTACTTTTCCTAATGATTCCATTGATAAGAAAAAAAAATACCCTTTAATTATCGGAGTAGCTGGAAGCTTAGGTTGGAGAGAGCATCACTATGAATATATGCAAATGTATCAGGAAAGTGGTTTTGCTACATTTGAATTAAATAGTTTCAAAAGCAGAAATATATTGTCCACTGTTGGTTCACAAGTTGAAGTTACCACTGCGGCAATTATTTTAGATGCATATAGCGCTTTCGAAGAATTAGCAAATCATCCAAATATTGACAAGAATAGAGTATCAATAACGGGATGGAGTTTAGGTGGTGCTGTAGCTTTGTTTTCAGCATGGAAACCAGTGATTAATGCTATTACGCATGATTTAAAATTTGCATCACATTTGGCTTTTTACCCTCCTTGTTTTTTTGACCCTGAAAATACAGAATTCACTGATGCACCAATTCATATTTTAATCGGAGAATTAGATAACTGGACACCTTATGAACCATGTGTTAATTTTGTAAAAAAAATATCTAAAAATTCAAATGTCAATTTAACTGTATATCCTAATTCTCATCATTCATTTGACAGCCAAGAGACCGTTCAATTTAACGAAAAAGGATATAGTTTTAAAAACTGTTTGTTTAGACTTAATTCTGAAGGAGATGTTTTGATGAACTACTTAAACTTACCTATGTCTTCACCCATAATGCAAAAGATAGGTTTTCTGTTTTGTGTTGATAGAGGGGTAAACTTAGGAGGTAATCCGGAAAGCCGTGAAAAAGCTTTTAAATTTTCAAGGTCATTTATGTTAAAAACTCTAAAAAAATAGTGAATACTTTAGGTTTATTAAAAGTTTATTTCTTTAATCCGCTAGCGTGCTTTGCAAAATTTGCTTTTAAATTTGCAGCTTTATTATCATGTATGATATTGTTTTTAGCCAACTTATCAATCATTGAAATTAATAGTGGTAATTCCTTTTCAGCTTCTTTCTTTTTGGTTATTTCAAAGAATTTTTTCATAACAGTTCTAGCAGTTTTATGCTGATATCTGTTTCTTTGCTTTTTTACTTCGCTACTTCTAATTCTTTTAATAGCTGATTTATGATTTGCCATAATTTTAAAATTTTGTAGCCCGTAGGGGAATCGAACCCCTCTTACCAGGATGAAAACCTGGCGTCCTAGCCGATAGACGAACGGGCCAATTATTGTTTAACAATAGTTGCGCGTGCAAAAATACAACTAT
>Ga0163109_10001330_pt1 | contig 19602 bp, 15 predicted proteins | sample CRUFie1St13metaG_FD_108704 | JGI IMG/M metagenome (GOLD analysis project Ga0163109, IMG submission 108704) | Marine microbial communities from the Costa Rica Dome - CRUD Field 142mm St13 metaG | ecosystem: Environmental > Aquatic > Marine > Oceanic > Photic zone | place: Costa Rica: the Eastern... | reverse complement strand
GTGATGGCCTCTTCGTGGTTATAGCCGTAGGTCCATAAAATCCCCCGGTCGAACCATGTTTGCGCCTCGGTCGACTGCGTTGTAACGGGAAAACTGTGCTCGCCCAGATCGAAATACGTGTCCATGACATCCCCTGCCGGCCCCGCTCGGAGCATTCGAAATTTTTTGAGAAAGCAAACTGAATTTCTCCAACTAGAATCCAGTTTACAGCGGTTTCGCACACCGATCAACTGGCATCAACACATAGATAAGTTGTAAAAAATTTTGGTAGCGGAGGAGGGACTTGAACCCCCAACACGCGGATTATGATCCCACTGTTCTATTGCCAAAAAGACATATCTTTTCAGCACCATGGTTTGTCTTGGCGAAACTCATGTCACAATACGGTCTCGAGAGAATAAAAAATGAGAGGCATATGAAAGCAAAAAAATATGGAGCACACCCATAAATCGAGAGTCCAAACCACATTTCGCATAATGAAGATCTTATTGAAAAGGATAACATAGAGATAGGATTGCAACGTTTTGGATCTTAGCAATAACACTTAAAAGTTGCCCTTGTCTCACCCTATTTTGCATTTTACTGATCAAATGCTATATAAAAAACCAGTACTTGGGCAAACAAATGCTATATTTGAGTTCACGACGCTTTAGAAGCTTCAATGCTGTTGCAAGTATCATACTTGCCATGGCACTTTTGCTATCATTAGTTTCTGCCAAGATAGCTTGGGGCCAAGATTACAAAGTAAAACATTTGCAAAGCAAGCTTGCTTTATCAGGTTTTGATCCAGGATCAATTGATGGGTTTTGGGGGAAACGTACCGCATCCGCATTAGCTGAAATGCTTAATGCAAACGGCATCAAGACATCGTCGATAACAAAAAGAGATATTTCGAAAGAAGCTCTCTCAGCACTAAATACATCGTACCATTCTCATTCAGAAAAATTAGAATTAGAAATTGTGCATCTTCAAAAATCCGTCAATGTTGCTGATGCAAGACACCTCTTAGAACGTGCGGGTTTAGGTGCACATCATAGCGAAGTTAAGAGACTAATTGGTCTTACCAGAAGCAAAGCAATATCTCATATTTTAGAAAATTTAGATGGTACGAAAATTACCGTCGATCCTCCAGAATTTATCAGCGCACAACACTTTCCAGACTACTGGATAAGATGGGATTACGAAGAAGCCGAAAGGCAAGCGTTTCGCACTTCCAGAGATCAAGAAATGGGAGATTTTAGGACATGGTGGATCCGAGAATTAATCTCTACGCCAAACCCACAGGCAGAAAGGTTGCTGCTTTTGTGGCATAACCATTTTGTAACAGCTTATTCTGGTGTCCAGGAAGAGGTCCATGCAATTGCGAAACAACATTGGACAATGCGTGAACTTGGCCACACCAATTTTAGAAGTTTAGCTAAAGCGATGATACGCGACCCAGCGATGTTAAACTATTTAGACAATGATCGTAGTCGCAAAGAACAACCCAATGAAAATCTTGCACGTGAGCTCATGGAGTTATTTGTGCTTGGAGAAGGTAATTACACTGAAAAAGACGTGAAAGAAGTAGCTCGGGCACTTACTGGTTATGGCTACAACCGACTTCGCAATCTAGAATTTGAGTTTAAACCTTGGGATCATGATAAAGGTCGCAAGTCAATATTAGGACAGCGTGGTCGTTTCAAAGGTGAACAGGTTATTGACATATTGCTTGCTAAACCTGAAGCTGCTGAGTTTATAACGAAGCGCTTCTGGAGTGTTTACATATCAGAGTTTAACAATGTACCAGAAGAAATAAATCGCATCGCAGAAATTTTTAGAGACAGTGATTATGATATTGTGGTCTTATTAAGAACAATTTTGAGCTCCGAGTATTTTTGGTCAAATGAAAACCGAGCAACTGTTGTTAAATCGCCTATCGATTTAGTCGTAGGAACCATAAGAACGACTGGGGTACTCCCAGAATGGTGGCCGACAATACCAAGTCGATTAGCCACTATTGGGCAAAATCTTTATGAAGCGCCTAACGTAGCAGGATGGCCAGGTGGATCGGATTGGATGACACCATCGCGGTTACTGTTGCGTGATGAAATGATTAATGATTTGTTAGAGGCAAATCCAACTTTGCCCAACTCAGACCTTGTTGAAAGCAACGTTTCACCGGATGACGATGACGCCAGTATGGTATCTTCAAAAAATGAAGCCAGAGTGGTTATGGTGCGTTATGCGGCCGAAAATTTCAAAGGGCCGCCAATTTTCGAACTCAGTACAATTAAAGACAAGCAAGGGAAACGGCATTTCACATGGCGAAGTGATCCATTTCACGCGGAAGGCGGTATTGATACCGAAAAATTTGGGCGCGTGGATACACAGGATCTAAATTGGTCAATTGCCAAATTCGTAGTTCCGAACGATGTTAACTTTGATCTCTTTAGGATTTATTTTTTCAATGATCACTGCTGCGGACCCGGCGGGCCAGATGGTGGTGATCGAAATTTGTTCATTGATTGGGTGGCTTCGGATAACAAGATTTTTCAAGCTTCAAAAGGATCACAGGAAACTTGTAAAAATGGAAATAGCGATGTACCCGGAAGGATGTATTGTTCTGGCTGGCTAGAGCTGAGCGAATTTGAAGAAGTAAAAAATGAATTAGACTTAAAATCAGCCGAGCAGAATCCTGCTGAAGGCGTTTTGCAACTTGAACGGGTAGCATTTGAATGGGGAGACAATTTTTCGCGTTGGAATAATTGGAACAATTTCACTCTCGGTCTATTAAATCCAAGTTTTAAAGAAATTGATTTAGATGCCATGCAGATCAGGATTGTGACTAATAGAACAGATAAAGGAAAACGCATACTGCTAAACCTTGAAGATAGAAGTTGTTATCCAACCTGCCTTGGAGGAGACATGCCTAGGGCAGCTTATAAAAACAAAGATAATGGCGCCTTAAATTTGAACTTAATTCTTTCTGGACCTGAGTGGCGGGAAGAAAAGAACCAATGGAACCAACTTACAAAGCTTCAACGAGAATTTATATCAACCCTTTGGTTTAAACTACCAGAATTAATCAATAAGGCAATGGAAGGTCGAAACTGGCGAGAACGCGACGCTGCTAGCATATGGAACGATTGGTCAAAAGTCTTCACTCGAATTGATAAATTTTTACCAAAATCGCGTTATGCTAGATATACCTCAGATCAACCGGTTAATTTTGTTAGACCTTCCGATGGCGGTTACATGATGATGTCTATGATGACTGCTGTAATCGATCAAACTCCTACTCATATAGCCGGCGTTCCATTAAAAGATGCTGCACTGAGTTCATGGACTGAAAATGAGGTCGCATTGCCAATTAATGAATTAGTTCTCGCAACGAATTATCACCTTTATGATCCCAGAGTTGCATCTCTTGGTGATTTATTCATAGATCCCGCATATAATCTAAAGTGAGTAATGGAGCATAACTTGAATAGACGAAAGTTAATAAGATCATTAGTTGCTGGAATGGCGATACCGCTCGCACCCATTGGTATTGTATCTGCCGCAAAACGCACCGGCCGAAGATTAATATTGGTTGAACTATCGGGCGCAAATGATGGTCTTAATACGGTGATACCAATTAATGATGATCGCTATTTTGAAATTAGGCCTAATATAGCTTTGTCTAAGGATAAAGTTTTCGATATAGGACATGATCTAACGCTAAACAGTGAACTGCGACCCTTGGATCCAGCATTCCAATCAGGCGACATGGCAGTTATACAAGGCCTGGGATACCCGGGGCAAAACCGATCCCACTTTAAGTCCATTGCTCTATGGGAAACCGGCGGAGATGGAAGCAAAGCAGGTAAAAATGGTTGGCTGACAGAAGACATTGAGGGAATGATAGGTTCAGACTCCCTTGACGCTCATGGGATCAGTTTAGACGGCGGAATGGGCGTGTTCCTTTCTAGTTCTGGAGTGTGGCTCTCAATGACCTCACTAAACCAATTCAGTAGTTTAAGTTCGACTACTGAAAAATTTAGTTCAAAAACACAAAATAATTCGGCAAACCCCGCTCTTTCAATGATCATGGATAGGGGAAACACTCTTAATAATTCTATGGCAAGTATCAGCAGTAAAATTAAAAGATTAAATCGATTCCGTGATATTCGATACGATGCTGGGGAATTTGGTAGGCAAGCAGCAATGGCTGCGCAACTAATCGATGCTGGTATCGATGCACCAGTGTTAAAAATTAAATTAGATGGCTTTGATACTCACGAGCATCAAATTTGGAGACATCCAAATCTACTTAGAGATCTTAGTCGCGGTTTGGCTGGCTTACGAAAATCACTGATTAGAAGTGGGCACTGGGATAGCACGCTTATAATGACCTACTCAGAATTTGGCCGACGAGCACTAGAAAATGAATCCGAAGGCACTGATCACGGCACAGCTGCTCCGCACTTTATGCTATCAGGAGCCATAAAAGGAGGAATCTGGGGAATACACCCAGATCTAGGTAATTTGGTCGAGGGTGATATGAAATTTACAATGGATTACAGATCAGTATACGCATCGATATTATCTGATTGGTTCAAGATTCCTCAAAATCGTTTCAGTAAGTATTCAAACGAAAACCTTTCATCAATTTATGCCTAATTATATTAATTTATGTATATTGATCTTATCTTATTCATATAAAAGCAGTATTCACGGCGAGCTGCAACCTGGTCAGGTTCTGTTCTGTCATCAATCATTTTATCACAAGTCTGTCACACACTGGTCACACACACTTTGACAAATTCATATGATATAGCGTATCCTGAATTCACCATAAAATAGGTGTGATTGATAAGTTTGGTCTATTTCATTGAAGTTTTTTGGTAGCGGAGGAGGGACTTGAACCCCCGACACGCGGATTATGACTCCACTGCTCTAACCACCTGAGCTACTGAAATTAAATGATAAATTAGCATCGACCAGCTCGCTTCACCGCTGGACACTGACATTCACTTCCAGCTTTAGTTCGCGCACCGCATCGGACGCCTGGCCAGTTCGGCCCAAAACGTGTTTCTAGGCCAATCGTGACGTTACCTTTTGCTATCATTTTGGACACCCCTATATGAGTGTTATATTATAACATATTTTAGAACGTTGTGCTAGGGGATACACTTGACGGAAATCTTACACGAACCACAAGTGCAAGTTGGATGTTCGCAGGGTATGCTTTAAAGTAAAGAAAAAGGCTACGCTTATCCCTTGGCCAACGTTATAGGATCGTTACTAACCGCTCAACGTCGTGTTAGTAGGACATTACTTAAGTCAAGTATTAAAAGCATTTAGTAAGGCTTCATGTTCGACTAGCGCTCCTCGCTTCATTACGACATATGAAGACACAGCTTGTGCTTTTTTTACGGAACTTGATATATCTTCACCTATAACTCTCGCCGATAAATATGCACCATTAAAGCTATCGCCTGCCCCAGTTGTATCTTTCGGGACCTTCACGGAATCAACGTCAATTTCAATCATAGTTTCAGAGGACATAGCTTCTGTTTTTTGGATACCATTCTTCAAAACAATTTCGCTGCATCCTAATTCTGACAATCGCTTAAACGTATCTTTGGTCTCAACGTCACCAAAAGCTTTTAATTCATCGTCAAAAGTTGGCAATATTATATCAGCAAGTGGCACGACCTCTGACGTAAATTTTTTCATGACGGCCAGGCTACTCCAAAGATTATACCGATAGTTCGGATCGTAGGCTATCAAAGTTCCCTTATTCTTTGCTGATCGCAAACACGAGAGAATATTCTTTCTTCCCGCTTGATCGATAATTGACGCCGTAATGCCCGATAAATAAATCAAATCACAATCTTTCATCGCAGCTTCAAGAATCAAGAAATCTGATGCAAGCTTTCGAGCGGCAGATTGGCCTCGCCAGTAAGAAAAACTGCGCTCACCACTTCTATCAACAGAAATTGTATAAACACCTACGGTTCGCAATTCATCAAACTGAACATGGCTAGTAACCAGACCAGAGCCCTTAAAAAATTCTAACATTTCAAGTGAGATGCTGTCTGTTCCAATTCGTGTTATATACTCTACTTTAATTTCCTCAGGCAAAAGTGCTCGAAGTGCCCAGGCAACGTTTAGTGTATCTCCGGCAAACCCACGACGCCAACTTCCGTCCTCTGCACAGTAAAATTCCACCATACATTCGCCAATACAAATAATCCTGCCATTCTTAATCATCATTTTTGTGTAAGCTTCAAAATAAAAAGGCACATTTACGAAAACCTATGAAAGTATGAACTTGGCCTGTTTTGTAGCATAAATATTCCATACCTTGCTTTATACCAGGGCTATTCGCTTTGCTCTGCGGCGCCAGATTGGATGGCTTGGTCGATTTTATCTTGTGAGATACCAAACTCGGTAAGCACCTCACGCGTGTGCTCTCCCACAAGGGGCGCGGGGCGTTCAATCGTGGCCGGCGTATTGCTCATACTTACTGCAGGTCCTACAACCTTTACAGTGCCCGCGCGGGGATGCTCGTAACTCTGAATTAAGCCAAGATGGGCAACCTGTGGATCTGCAGCTGCTTCAAGATGTGTTTTTACTTCGCCGCACCAAATATCAGCTTCAAGCAACGCCTCAATAAGTTTCGTTGTGGTCCATTTGATAGTTTCAGCTGCTAAGGCCCGCCAAACTAAATCGCGTTCGTCAAAAAGCGTCTCAGGATCATCAAACCGTTTCAAATCATCGTTACCCAAAACGCCAATAAGCTTTGCATAGGGACTCATTGCAATTGTAACCCAACCATCTTTGGTTGGGTAGGTACCGAATGGCGCGTCCATGCCAGGATGCCCGATTCCGGAGTTTGGACGGGCCATGTCTTCGCCAAAGTTCATTGCCATCACCATTTCCTGATTTTGATGCGCAAGCATGCCTGCCATCAGGTTGACTATCACTTCCTGCCCCTCGCCCGAGCGTTCCCGCCAGTAGAGCGCAGTTAAGATTCCATAGACCATGTTCATTGCACCAATCTGGTCAGAGAACCCGGCACCCACCGGTGTGGGTGGATTATCCGCTTGGCCTGTTGCGGCCATGATGCCCGTAAGACCCTGGATCAGCATATCTTGACCAGGCCTAGTCACATAAGGTCCATCGTCGCCGTATCCAGAACCGGAGCAATAAATAATCCGCGGATTGATCTGAGCGAATTCCTTATATCCGTAACCAAGTCGCGTCATGACGCCAGGGCGAAAATTCTGGACTACAACATCAGCCGTTTCCACCAACTTCATGATGATCGCGCGCGCCTCGGGCGCCTTCAGGTTCAAGGCAAGAGAGCGCTTGTTGCGGTTCCAAGCCAAAAAATTGGGACTTTCCATGCCGCCCACCCATTTGTTCTGAAACGTCAGAGAGCGAAACATATCACCCGAACCGGGGCGCTCGATCTTGATCACGTCGGCGCCCATATCGGCCAACATCTGCGTGGCAAACGGACCTTGCAGAAGATGTGAAAAATCAAGAATCGTGATATCAGAGAGGGCTCTATCGGTCATGAATTCATCCTTTTGTCGTCAAGTTCACCACGAGCGAATTGCCGGGCATCTCGCCACAGCGTACGAATGTGATGAAGAGTTTTCTCTAGATCTCGCCTTTCTGCAAATGCAGAACGCAATACGTCTGAAGCGCGGGTCTGGAAGGCGATGTAGCCGTCGAAACGCGGACGTAGAAGCGCGGTTTCCGCGGTCGCTGCTGTCTCGGCATAGAAGTTGCCACTAGCCACGTTTACGCTAAGGTCAGCCCATGCCACGCTGGCTGAAGGTTGACCGCCGTGCGCCGGTAAGAACTCAGTCTGAGTACGGAGGTCCATCAGCCAGGCAACGTGATCAAGGAGATCTTGTGTGGGCGTAGTGCGTCGACTGATGCCGACTCCTGTGCCTCCTAGGACGCCACCATATCCACCGGGAGCGCGGATAGTATCACTAAAACTCAAGCGATGCGGTGCGTATCCGGGTTGGGCGTAGGTCACATACCCGAAAATTAGAGGGACAAACACAATTTCTTCGCTGCGCGCCATCGTCTCTAACAATTGGATTGGGTTCAAGGTTTCGCTGCCCCTGGGCGCATGGTCAAAAATTCGCTGAAGACTCTCGAGTGCTGGTAGCGCGGCCTTATCAGGTAACATCTCTTCGCCACCAATTATTTGGCCTGCGCCTGCAGCGAAGGATATCAGGCTCAGAATCGCGTGAGGACCGCCTAGAGAGAGAGCCACAGGGTACTTCACAGCCAGTTCTTCCACCTCATCCCATGTACCTGGGGGTGCTCCAACCACATCCAACCGACGGGCCATCACCTGTGTCGCGACATCAAGTGGCAAGGCATAGGTGCGTCCCTCCCAGTGATAGGAAGCCAGCGAGGAGCCAATGCTGTTCACACGCCAAACTTCAATTCGGTCGGCGTCGAAGAGCTCTTCTAGTGGTATCAGACAATCATCTGCAACAGCCTCCCCAATATGCGGGTGATCCAGAACGAGCAAATCGTGGCGCGCTGCCAGATCAGTAATGGGCGCACTTTCAAAGCCTTCAAGCGGCTGCTTTTCCCAGAAGATCAGCGGTTTATTGCGTCCTGCATTGACACGCCGTGCTGCCTCTTCTAGCGCATCATATCCGCGAGGGTGATCCCATGTCAGGCCAACAAAAGTCATTTTTGGCTCCAAAGCGGTTGCGCACCGATATCCATGGCAACCCTAGTGATATGCCACCGGCCAAGGTTCGCGGTGTAAAGATTGGTGCCGTCAAATGCGACATTCGTCGGGTGACATAAAATGTGGGCTATCTGATCCTCGATCAGAAGCTCAGCGCGGGCACCATCGGGAAATATCCTCAGCAACCGCGACGGCTCATAGCAACCGACGACTAAATTGCCCTCTGAATCAAAGGCTATCCCGTCGGGCAAGCCCGGAAGAGCGTCTGCAAACGTCGAAATAGCACCTGCTGTTCCGTCTTGATTGATCACTATTTTGGACACTGATGGCGCAAAGGTCTCACACACGAAAATCGCTTCTTCGCCAGATCGCATGGCCAAGCCATTCGCGAAATTCAGATTGTCCTTGAACCAAAGTGAGCCTTCTCCGGTCGCCAGATCATAAGACCAGATCCCAGGTCCCGGCGTACCAGATGCGTGGCTGTCTGACACAAATAATCTGCCGCGCCTTGTATCGACCAACGGATAATTCGGTATTTTGATACCCGGTGTTGTAAATCGTTTCAAAACGCGCGTGGTCAAGTCAAAGCGGAACACTGCAGCATGTTTCAAGTCGCAGATAAACAGAGCCTTATCGGCATGAAACGCTAGCCCCAAAGCAAAGCCGTCAGTGGACGTCACATGTTCCATTGTCGCCCCGTCCGGCGAAACCCTCAGAATGTTTCCATCCTGAGTACCGGTCCAAACCCACCCGTCTGGTCCGACGGCCACACCCTCTGGGTGGCTCAGTTTAGGTGTGGAAAAGATGCCGTCATAGAATACGCTTGCCCGCTCAAGGGGCAAGATTGGTTTCTCTGACGTGGCGAATCGAAAGCTCATTCCATTCTCCGCTCGCCAGTTTCGCTGTCAAACACATAGACTCTTTCGGCATCAAAGCTGAGCCCTATATCGCTGCCCATAGCCCTCCCATCTTCCGGCCCAACCTTTACCGCAATCAAAGGTTCGCCTGCCCGCACATTCAACAACGTGCTGTCACCCAGCAGTTCCGACGAGAAGACGTTGCCTTTGATATGTTCTGCACTGTCATCGACCCGGATGTCCTCAGGCCGAATGCCGATTGTTGCAGGTCCATCTGCATAACTGGTCAGCGCAACGCGTCCCGAAGCGTGAATGAATACGCCTTCCACAATTGTGCCGGCAACGAGGTTCATCGGAGGTGAGCCAATGAAACTTGCCACAAATGTATTAGCCGGATTGGCATAGATTTCCGCCGGTGTTCCCATCTGCTGAATGCGAGCCTCGTTAAGAATTACGATGCGATCCGCAAGGGTCATGGCTTCAACCTGATCGTGGGTCACGTAAATCGTTGTTGTTGCTAGCTCTTTTTGGAGATGTTTTAGTTCTGCTCGCATAACTGTGCGCAACTTTGCGTCCAGATTAGAGAGCGGTTCATCCATCAAGAACAATTGCGGTGTGCGTACAATCGCACGCGCCAAAGCAACCCGCTGTCTTTGCCCGCCCGACAATTCGCCCGGACGGCGTGCCAAAAGATGGTCCATCTCTACTTTGGTGGCTGCTTCCTGCACTTTTTCTGCACGCTCCGCTTTGGGCATTTTGGCGATCTTCAGTGGATATCCAATATTTTCTCCCACCGTCATATGCGGATACAGCGCGTAGTTCTGAAACACCATCGCCAGATTGCGGTCGCGGGCGGGAACATCATTGACCCGCTTGCCGCCAATAAGAATGTCACCGTCCGTTGGGTTTTCTAGTCCTGCGACGAGCCGCATCGTTGTAGATTTTCCGCATCCTGATGGGCCGAGAAGCACAAGAAATTCACCGTCTTCAATATGCAGGTTCAAATTTTCCAATGCTGTGAAGCTCCCAAAGGATTTGCAGAGTTGTGAAAGCTCGACGGTCGCCATGTTAGGTGTTCTCCACAAAAAAAGCTGGGTCGAAAGGTAGGGTGATGGTTTCACCACGATCATCAATCAATGAGAGGGTTGGGCCACTGACGCGAATATCTGCAATCCTGTCCCAGCCCTTGGGACGCGGCACCGCGCCGATGGCGTGGAAAATGTCGATGGTACCGCCCAAGGGCAAAGCAGTGGGCACCCCTTCGCCAGATACAGGATTTGGCTTTAGAGCTGCGCGGTGTCCTGACACCCCTGCTGCGCATCCGTCTTCTATCCCGACAACACCATTGTGCCGCCCGCTCCACGGCGCATAGTCCCGTCCACCGTTTGAATGCCAGAGCATAGTTACGGGCAAAACGCACGGGTCTTTTAGGAAGAAAACGATGTCATCTTCGTTATCTCTGACGATTGCTGACCAGCCAAGTTTCGATCCTGTGTCTTCGACAAGTGTCACAAAATCTTCGCTCTCGGACGCAATTGGAAGCACTGTCAGGTCGACTGTTTCACCATTGCTTGCGGGAAAGGCCGCGAGGTCGCTTGTCCGCGCGCTGCAAGCCAAGGCATTTCGCCCCGTCTCAAGCGGCGCCTCTGGAGAGAGGGCCGCGCGTTTTGCAGATACTGATAGTTGACCAGCCCCGCTGAGACGCACCATCGGGTGATGTGCAACGGTCAGCGAGCCTGCGCCACCGGTCAACCGATGGGTTTGATACAAAATCGGCGCGATGTCAGAGATGCGAAGAACTTTGGAAATCTCAGCGCCCATTACGGGCGTATCCAGGGTCAATTCGATTTTATCCGCGGCAAGTTCGGTGATCGACCAATGACTGTTGGCGCTTTTCCCATGCGGCGGCGCCACCTCGACATCAGAAGTCCCAAACGGTGCGCAGAAAAAATCTCCCGCAAGCTGTCGTTCCACAGGCGCGATATCTTTAGGAACATCGTCTGTTCCTACCCAATGAGCCGTATGAAGGGGTTCAATCCGACGATCACCAACCAAAAAGCAAAGTCTGCGCAAGTTACCGATCTCGGCATCTACTGCGACGGACCCCATCTTGGTATCGGCACGCACCCAACCCATAAATTACTCACCCTTCATGGCAAGGCCACCATCCACGCGGACAATTTCGCCTGTGATAAAGCTCGCGCGATCAGAGGCTAGGAAAGCTACTGCGTCAGACACCTCTGGCGGATTTCCAAAACGCCCAAGTGGATGGGCTCGGTTCCATGTATCGCGCAGCGCTGCGCCCCCATCTTCGAGGTCCGCAAAAATCCTCTCGTTCATAGGAGTCAGGATTGTGCCCGGCGCAACCGCATTCACGCGAATGCCCGCAGGGGCCAAATCGACAGCCGTTTGAACAGTCAGTGCGTTCACGCCGCCTTTCGCAGCGGCATATGCCGGCCACCCTGAAAAGCCACGAAGTCCTTGAACAGACGACATATTCACAATTGCCCCGCCGCCCCGTTTTCGCAATTCTGGCACGGTCACGCGCATCGCACGCCAATACCCTGACAGGTTAATGTCGATTACGCTGCTCCAGCTGTCTTCGTCGATCTCGTCGACCACCCCGCTGATTGCACGGGCCGCATTGTTGACCAGCACATCAATACCGCCAAAGTGTGTAACAGCAGCATTGGCCATAGCCTGCACAGCGGCCAAGTCTCTCATATCCGTTTCGACGAATAGCGCCCGGTTTCCGAGCATTCGAGCTAGAGCTGAGCCCTGTTCGACGTCAATGTCAGCAATAACAACAGATGCGCCTTCTCGGTGTAGTCGCTCGGCGCAGGCGCGGCCAATCCCGTCAGAACCTCCGGTTACGATCGCTGTCTTACCATCAAACTCCATTCTCATTTCCCCCGAAACTCTGGCGCACGCTTTTCAAGAAAGGCGTCAATGCCTTCTTGGCCGTCGGCAGTTGAGTACAGGCGGAACAGCACTTCTTGTTCGTAGCTCTTGGCTGTCTCGATGGGTGCATCAAACCCCTCGCGCATGAGGCGTTTCATCTCGGCTTGAGCAAGGGGTGCGATTTTCAAACAGCCTCTCGCCCTTTGCAAAACGGCAGTATCTAAGTCGTCTGTGACCTCTGCCGCGACGCCCAATTCAAAGGCGCGTTGTCCAGACATACGCCAGCCAGCCAACATCAATTCAGAAGCAGCATATTTGCCAACGGCACGCACCAATCGCTGAGTGCCACCACCACCGGGTGACAAACCCAATCGGCCCTCCGGCAAGCCCAGTTGTGCCGCTTCCGAAACCAAAAGGATGTCACAGCAAAGGGCAATTTCAAGACCACCGCCCAAAGCAAACCCGTCAATGGCACCAATCACCGGTTTTGGTAGGCACTCCAGTTTGTCAAACACACGACGGGAGTTCATTTGATAAGCGATAAATTCAGCGCGCTTATCGCCCTGATATTCCGCAATATCGGCGCCCGCCACAAACGCCTTCCCACCTGCACCCCGCAAGACCAAGACGCGTACGCTGGGGTCCTCGGCGGCAGAATCAAGCGCTGCATCAAACTCAGCCATCAGCGGCGTCGACAGAGCATTGAGTTTGTCTGGCCGATTGAAGGTCAGTTGTCGTACCCCAGGGTGAAGTTCAGAAATATCAATAAGTGCCATAATTAACCTTTGACTGCGCCAGCTGTCAAGCCAGCGACAAAATAGCGTTGGAGGAAGAAAAAGACTGCGATAACAGGCAGCGACACCATGACAGACGAGGCCATAAGCTCGCCGTACCGAATGCCATACTGCCCGATGAAATCATTCAAACCGACAGGCAAAGTTCGCATTTCCTTAGTCGAGGTGAACGACAAGGCAAACAGGAACTCCTGCCAGGTGACGATCAACACATAAACACCAGTTGCGATGATGCCAGGCCGCGCCAGCGGCACCACGATTTCAAAGAAGACGCGCAGAGGGCCTGCTCCGTCGATTGCAGCGGCCTCTTCCAGTGAGACCGGTAGTTTCAGCAGAAATCCGCGCAACATCCAGATGGCGACCGGCAAGGTCACAGAGACATAAGCGATTATCAATGAACTATAGGTGTTCAACAAATCAGCAGTGCGCATCACCTTGTAGATCGGGATGATGATTGCAGAGTGCGGGAACATCTGTGCCAACACTACGAGGGCCATCAATGCAGTCAGGATCAACAGGGTCCGCCGCGCAAAACTATAGGCCGCCAGAAGGGCGAGGCTCACGGTGATCACTACGGACGCACCTGAAACAATCAGAGAGTTCATGAAGTATGTCCGAAACTCTGGCCGGAAGGCGGTCACGTAGTTGTCCAAAGTGGGGCTTTCTGGCCAAAGCCGTGCGGGGATCGCGAAGGGCTCGGTTGCAGGTTTCAGGCTGACAGAGAACATCCAGAAGAACGGTAGCAGGACAAAGAACGCGAGCGCAATCTGGCAGAGGATCAGAACTAAGCGGGTTGAAGGAGCTAAATTCATGCTGTCGGCCTTCGCCTACTGGCGCCCGTCTGTACAATTACATAGAGCGCCACTAGAACTGCGAGTATTAGGATAGAGAACACACCATAAACCGCGGCCTCTCCGAACCTGAACTGACCAAATCCGGTCTCAAAAATTCGGGTTGGAAAAATGTGTGTGGCATTCTGAGGTCCACCACGGGTCATCACCCAAACAATGTCAAAGTAGTTGAAGGTCAGGATTAACGTCAGAACGATGTTCACAACCACAACGTCTTTGATAGACGGGAGCGTCACGTCGATCAAGCGACGCCAAGGCCCAGCCCCGTCAATCGTCGCAGCCTCGAGCTGAGATTTGTCGACATTTTGCAGCGCCGCGAGATAGATCAACATAGAGAAGGGGAAGCCCTTCCACACTGCAACAAAAATCACCGCTGCCATTGCGGTGTCCGCATTTGCGAGCCAAGCCGCATTGTCTTCGAAAAGACCTAGCCAGATCATCAAAGAATTCACCAACCCAAGCTGAGGATCATACATAAAACGCCACAAAATCGCGGTTACAACGCCGGGTAGGACAAAGGGCAAGAGAACCAAGGCTCTCAGCAGTCCTTGTGCGGGCAATCCCTGGTTCAGCAGCATTGCAACAAAGAACCCAAGGACGTTTTGCAGTAGCACGACGCCGATGGTCCAATAGATTGAATTCCACACGACCTCAGGGAACTGTCGAGAATTCCACACCTTTTCATAGACAGTCCATCCAACAAAGCGCGGTTCCGGGCTAATGAAAGAAGTGTCATAGAAGCTTTCGATGACCGTCCCAATCATTGGATAGTACAGCATCACGCCCATAAGAATGAGCGCGGGGGTCAGAAAGAACCAGATTATCCAGCGGTCTTTGGTGGTCATCTTGAGATTCCCAGTGGGTGGAAGCGCAGCGGCGATACGCTGCGCTTCCTGGGAGCTTTAATTCAGAGCGTCGATATCAGAGCATGCAGCGGCTGCGGCTTTTGCAACATTCGCACCAGAGAACACATCTTGGTAAAGTGTCATCTGAATTTCGGCGACTTCAAGATAGCGTGTGGACAATGGACGCGGCTTGGCATTGCCAAGATGTTCCATGATTTCCGCGGGACCCTGACGGTTCTCTGCAAGGAAAACTTCCGCAGCAGCCATGTTGGCTGGGATCAGGTCGACCACGTCGCCGTTCACATCTTCACGCACCATGAATTCGATGAACTTCTGCGCGGCTTCCTTGTTCTTGGAGCTTTCAAAGACGGCCAGGTTCCATCCGCCAAAAGTACCAACTGCGGTTCCACCATCACCTGCGGTGCCATTCACAAAGCCCCAGTTGATGTCAGAGGATTGCAGGGTTGGTTGCTCGAGTGCCGGCCAGAATTCGATCGCAAGAGATCCGTTCAGGAACAGCTCGCGCATTGTACCAGAATTGGCGTTCAGAATGCCTTCTGGCGCGAATTGTGCCAGATCTTGCAGATATTCCATTGCTTCTACAGCAGGCGCTTCGTCCAAGGCACACATGCCCGCGCTGTCTAGAATTTCGCCGCCATTGGAGAAGATAAAGGAGTTTACAACAACTACAGTATCTTCGCCGCGGTGACCAAAGAGGCCAACACCAAACTTACCATCGCCAGTCATTGCCTCGGCTGCAGCACGCAGGCCGTCAAATGTGGTCAGGTTCGTGGCGTCGACACCAGCGGCATCCAGTAGATCCTGATTGAAGAAGCTAAATTGCCATACATCAACGTTGAACGGCACACCGTAAAGGCGGTCATTGAAAACTGCACTGTCCCAAGCGCCGCCGAAGAAGCCATCTCGAGTGAGGCCTGCACCAGCGGCAAAATCTGTCAGGTCAGCGACTGCACCGGCCTGTGCAAAGGCAGCTACCCAAATCTGATCAAGCGTTGCGATGTCTGGCGCGTTGCCACCTTGTACTGCGGTCAGCAGGCGTTGCTGATATTCAGGGTATGGAATTGTGGTGACTTCCACTTTGATATCTGGATTTTCCGCCATAAAGCGATCAACCGCTGCCTGCTGGAACTGTGACAAGCCGCTTTCGGTTTGCTGGTTGTCCCAGAATTGCAACGTGGTTTCGGCGCTTGCTGCCGTTCCTAGAGCCGTAATCAGAGCAGTAGTCTTTAATAGGTTCTTCATAGTTTCCTCCGGTTTTTGGTTTAATCATATACCTCCTGAATGCCTTGCTCTGGCGCCAGGTGGTCCGTTTTCAGGCGTTTCGCCGTGCTCCTCGGCGACGAGCACATCGACACCTAAGGATCTGAGAGACTGACGAACTGCGGGAACTGCTCCGTCGTCAGTAATGATGGAATGAATGTCTTCGATGCGGGCAATGCGATGATTACTGTCGCTGCCGATTTGGGTGTGGTCTGCAAGGACAACTGTTTGGCGCGCGGCTTCCACAAAACGCGACCCAACCAGCGCCAGCCGCTCGTCTGCAGAAGATATACCAAACCGTGTTGAGACACCGTTCACAGATAGAAACGCGCGGTCAGCGCGAAGTCGCTCAAACAAGGCTCCAAGGCTGGGGCCGACCAAGCATCGGTCAGTGGCTTGGTACTCGCCGCCTGTCAGAATTGTTTTGATGCCTGGGGCGCCATCCAGTCGATAAAGCACGTCAAGCGCATTCGTAATGACAGTTAAACCAGCAAGTTGTGAATTGTCTTCAAAGGCCCGCTTGCGGATTTCCTCGGCAAGGCAAAGAGTCGCTTCGCCATCGCCAATAACGATCGACTCGCCTGCCATTAAACTGTTGCAGGCGGCTTGTGCAATTTGGCCTCTCAAACGTGTTATTTCAGCTGATATTGACTGATGTGGTGGAGAAATCACAAGCTCAAAGCCAAGATCTTTGGCGCGTGCCTTCATAGCCAAAATCATGGTGCGATACCATTCATGCGCCGGATAATGCGGCATAAATCCGATGCGCTTCTTTTCTGAATTTCCGCAGTTGGGAGCAGGATACCCAACAAGTGCGGCTCGTTTTGTAGAAGACAATCGCCATCCACTGACGTCGTGTTCATAATACTCTCTCAGGTTTGCAGCTGTGATAATGACATGGGGGGTCGTGGAGCCATCCACATCTTGATCGGTTAGGGCGCAGGCCAACGAATTTATCGCGCGTTCCCCAACCACTTCTGGGAAAAACGCAGCGACGGCGCGAATGGCAGGGTCCTCTTGGACGCGCGCCACGAACTCTGCGGCCTCGCCACCCGTCGCGTAAATCTTGACGGCTTGTTCATTGGACTGCGCGAGTTCGGCAGCGGCAATCGCGGAGTGGTCATTGACTGCGAAAACCACATCGTATTGCTCAGAGGTTGCCATCGCATCGCTGATCACACGAGTTGCCACCCGAAAGCTGCCCTGGCCGTTCACCGCAACGATTTTCAGATTGCCATCAAAAGATTCGCGCAGTCCGGCTTCAAACCCGGCCGTCCGCTCTCTGGTGTTTGCAAGTTCAGGATGTCCTACAATTAGCACACGCAGCTCATGGACACCAGCAGCATCTTTTCCTGCAAGTCGCCCCAACTCCAAACCTGCTTTCTTGTTGGCGGGCCCAAGGTACTGCCCTCCTTGCTGCGGCGCACTTTCTGCAAGGAACGGAACGCCACGCCGCATGATCTGACGGCGTAACGCATCGCCTCCGCGACCGGAAACCGGGGGCAAGATTACCGCGTCAAGCGTATCCACGGAAAAGCTTTGGTGGGTGTCATTGGTCTCGGTATCTTTGACAGCGGGATGACGAAGTACGACGGCGTCCAGACGCACCGCTCCGCCATGTGTGCGCTTTAAAGCGCCTTCTTCCGCAAGTTGAGCAATATCTCTGCGAAGCGTGACCCGAGACACCTCGGGCATTATCCGCGACAGCGCAGCGATTTCCACTACGCCATCTGTGGCGAGGATGGAAAGAATTCGCTCATGACGTTTCTTTTTAATCATTTTCACTCCTACTTGAAGAATGAAGCAAGCTGGGGGTTCATTTTTCCAGTAATTTTTTTCGGTTTGGGGAAAAAACGACACTAAATGATCAAAAACAATCAAAATTGATGGATTTTTAAGGGTAAAGGCGCGTAACCTTTTTTACCTTTCACGGCCTCGAATCTACTTATAGTTGCATTTTGGAGATCAGAGCAGCGCATAGCGCATCCGACGCACCTTCTAAATTGAGGTCTAGTTGCCAATTCATGGCGACTAGAATTTAGATAAGCCCATTAATCACTGGCGTTCCACTGATGTAACTCAATGGCAGTAATAATGAAACTAAATTGACACATCTATTAATTTGAAAAATGGTACTTGATCTTTACCCATGGCAATGTAAAATATTTTTTACATTATGTAAAAAATACTGTACATTGGAGATATTGAAGTGTCACATGAAGAAAAAAATACCCTCCTTCAAATCATTGTAGGGATCGTTATAAATATTTGGATAGCCATCGAAGTGAGAGACCTCTATGCAAATGGCATAATGGATAGTCCAGAAGCTATCCAGACATGGGCTAAAACGATCTTGTGGATCATCATTATATCTATTCTTGCCGGTATACTTTTCACAATAATGGGCACGATAATCTTTTCAATACTAGAAAAAATCATTTTTGGCGAAAGCAACACCAACTTCATTACTGATGAAAGAGATAAAACCATTGCGAGCATTGGCCACAAAATAACAATCTTTTTTTCTGGCGCTGGCTTCATAACACTACTTATTGGTCTAAACTTTGGTTATAAAATTGTAGACTGTTTAGTAGTTTTGATGTTTTGTTTTTCTTTAGGAGGTTTGCTTGGGGAGCTAGCAAAATTAGTTCGGTATCGTATTGGTATATAAGATGCCCAAAAAACCTACTATCACTAATAATATCCGCAGTCTTCGTTTTAACTCTAATGAAATGACCCAAAGTGATTTGGCAAATATGGTTGGAGTTACTCGACAGACAATAGTTGCACTAGAAAAGGCAAAGTATTACCCGACACTTGAATTGGCATTTTTAATTGCAAGAGTATTTAACAAGAAAGTAAGCGAGGTATTCGAGGTAAAATTTAATGATTAAATTTTTGATAATAACAATGGATTTGAAAAAATAATTTAAAATAAAAAATTCTTGTAAAAATATTGTTTAGTATTGTGGGGTTGGTTGCAGGGAGAGAATTGAACCTCTGACTTTCAGGTTATGAGTGAAAAGGATAGTAAAAAAAACTCCAGCACTATAGGCTAAGGTCCAAGGCGCATGGTCCGCGATCCTGGGTCCCCGGTCCATGGCCTTTTGATAACCCATAATAGATTCTCAGCAGTAACCCTAGGTCACACACCGGTCACACACACATTGACAATTGAGGTTAAACAGTCATAAGAATACCGCACCATTAACTCTGCGTGATCGCACTTTTTCAACTGTTTTATTGAAGTTTTTGGTAGCGGAGGAGGGACTTGAACCCCCGACACGCGGATTATGATTCCGCTGCTCTAACCACCTGAGCTACTCCGCCATTAACGCGCTTGGAGTAAGAGTTTTGAATGAATACGTCAAG
>Ga0163109_10001329_pt1 | contig 19603 bp, 17 predicted proteins | sample CRUFie1St13metaG_FD_108704 | JGI IMG/M metagenome (GOLD analysis project Ga0163109, IMG submission 108704) | Marine microbial communities from the Costa Rica Dome - CRUD Field 142mm St13 metaG | ecosystem: Environmental > Aquatic > Marine > Oceanic > Photic zone | place: Costa Rica: the Eastern... | reverse complement strand
TTAGATGACGGTGTCGCCGTTATCGATCACCATTTCCGCTCCCGTGACGTGCTTGGATTCATCAGACAACAGGTACAGCACCATATTGGCAACGTCCTCGGGTTCACCGATGCCCAGTGCGACACGGGTTTTCTCGGGGTCTTCCTCGGCCATCAGATCAGTCCCCATCAGTGACTTCAACGCTTTGTGCACCATCGGCGTGCTGATTGATCCCGGGTGAACCGAGTTGCAGCGGATGCCCAGCCCCTCTGAGCGACAGTGGATGGCAATTGATTTCGTCATCGCACGTATACCGCCCTTAGCGGCAGAGTAGGCGAGGTAAGGGCTGAGGCCGATCAGGGCAGCCGTTGAGGACATGTTGACGATCGAACCGCCGCCACTTTTTTTCATCAGCGCGATGGCTGACTGACACCCCCAGAACGTCGCATCCAGATGGATGCCCATCACGCGCTGCCAGACATCGGTCGTGGTGTCTTCGATGTTAGCAATCGGTGCGATGCCAGCGTTGTTGACAAGGCCATCGAGCCTTCCAAAATGACTCTCGACCTCAGTCATCACGTGTTGCCACGAGGCTTCTTCACTCACATCTTGTGTAATGAAATGAGCGCCAATCTCACCCGCAAGCGCCTGCCCTGACTCAGCGTCAATGTCAGTCATTACGACCTGTGCCCCCTCCCGCGCGAGCACGCGGCTATCAGCCAAGCCAAGGCCCGATGCTGCGCCCGTGATGATAATCACTTTGTCTTTGACTCTATCCATTTTGGTTATCCATTCTTATTAGTCGTCGGCAGAGCAGGTATAGTGCTCTCCGCGAATGTTATTTTCGGCCTCAGTTGGCCTGATGAAGCTGGGACTCGCGTGATCTTACCTCAAAGCCTTTCCACTCTTCCCGCGCAAGCCGGCATTGCTTGCGATAAAAGGGGAAGCCGCCAAACCAGAAAAGGGTCGCTCTCGGTTTGCCGGGGATGTTGTCACCCATGTAGTAGTTGTCCGATTCCGGGTATAGCGTGCTGTTGCCGATATGGTTGGTCAGCTCCACATATTGGCGTTCTTCTTCCGCGTCAGCTTCGATGACATTCGTTTCATAATCGCTGAGATCGGCGATCAGGTCGGTGATGAAGTCGCATTGAAACTCAGCCAGCAGGATTGGGTTATAGAAGGGGCTGTGAGGGCCATTGACCCAGAAAAGATTCGGAAACCCATGGGTCATCATGCCGAGGTGGCTGGTCACGCTCTCGGCCCACCGTGTCTTTAACGCTTGATCGCCTCGACCGCGAATATCGATGCGATCCATGGCGCCGGTCATCACATCAAACCCGGTGGCGAAAATCACCGCGTCGAGCTTTATTTCGGTGTCACCCACGACGATGCCGTCACGCGTGAAGTGACTGATCGGCTGCTCATGGAGGTCAATCAGGTCCACATTGGCTTGATTGAATGCCTCGAGGTAGTTGGTCTCGGGCGACAGGCGTCGCGTCAGGATGGGGTAGTCTGGGCAGAGCTTTTCGGCAATGGCGGGGTCATCGACTCGCTCGCGAATCTTGGCGCGCGCGAAATCAGCCAGCGTCTTATTGGATTCCATGCTGAGCAAGCTGTCAGTGAAGGCGTAGTAGGGCGACAAACCGCCCGATGCCCAGCGGTTCTCATACTCTGAAAGACGCTCCTCCTCGCTCACTTCCAGTGCGGCTTTGGAGGGCGGTGGTGCCAGATCAGAGTGCACCAAGGTAAAACCCGAAAAGGAGTTGAATTGTCGGTCCCGCAGTTCGGCATACTGCTGTTTCATTTTACTGGCGTGCCCGGGTTCTACCGGTCGATTGCGCAAAGGAATGGTGAAGGACGGTGTGCGCTGAAGCACATAGAGCTGCCCGGCCTCTTGCGCGACTTCGGAAATCACTTGAATGCCCGAGGAGCCCGTGCCGATTACCGCGACCCGTTTACCTGCAAAGGTGGGCTCTTTGGCTGGCCAGCGGCTGGTGAGGTACTGCTCGCCGGCAAAGTCATCCAGCCCTTTGAAGCGAGGTTCGATGGGTGCTGAGATAAGGCCCGTCGCCATGATGCAAAATTGTGCAGACACGCGCTCGCCGGTATCCGTTTCAACCTGCCAGCGCTGGGTACTCTCATCATAATGAGCGGCGGTGACGCGGGTGTTAAATTGAATGTCGCGTCGCAAATCAAAGCGCTCCGCAACGTGGTTGGCGTAGCGCTCTATCTCCGGCTGACTGGCGTAGCGCTCGCTCCAGTCCCACTCCTGCTCGAGCTCTTTGGAAAACGAATAGGAGTACTCGACGCACTCAATATCCACGCGCGCACCGGGGTAGCGGTTCCAGTACCAGGTGCCACCTTCGCGCTCTCCAATCTCATAACATTGAACACTGAGGCCAGCCTGCCGCGCGCGATAGATCATGTAGAGGCCGGCAAAGCCCGCCCCAACAATAACCATGTCGATGTGTTTAATGTTGGGGGAAGAGGTCACTGCGACGTGTTATTTCCGGCATCGGTAAAGGGCGACACCATACCAGTACCTCGGCATAGCGTGTGAAGTGCTTAGCGAAAGATCTCAGTTTGAGGCGCTGAAACCCGCGAGTTCTCTCCAGAAGTCCCGATAGTCATAGTCGGTATCTAGCGCTAGATTCAGCGTGTTATAGGACGAGAAGTCGCTGACGATATGGGTCAGCTGCACAATACCCTTGTCCGTCAGGCCATGCTGACGCAGCGCGTCGATCTGGGCGTCAGTCACGGCGCCCGGATCATTGTTGACCTGCAGCGCGTATGCGAGCAACGACTTCAAGCGGTCCCCATCAACAGCATCCAGTCCCTGCTGCAACAGGTTGCCGACGTAGTCCTCGGCAGTACCCAGCCCGTAGTTAAGGATGGTGCAGAAGGCAGCAGTGCAGTAGGGGCAGCCGTTGGCTTGCGAGACCAGAATGCCGACGTGCTGAATCTCCTCCACAGTGAGCTCACCCATCTCCCACAGCACTTTCGTGGCACCGAGCTTGGCAGTGAAAAACTCGGGGAAATTGAGCTCGACGTAAAAGTGGTTGGGGACGCTCCCTTCCATCTCGGTGACCCAGGCAAAAATGCCTTCAACTGCGGGGTCGTTAATCTGCTCAGGTTTGGGAAGCGCCACTCTTGCCATGTTGACTCTCAGTTATTCCGGATTAGTAATTGCAATTATCTTCGCTGCGCGCCCGGGATTCTGGCTGCACCGCGTATAAGCATCGTGCAAGGCCGCTTACGGTTCCAAACAAGACCCGATTGCGTGCTGAAGCATTTGATTAAGAGGTGCTCTCGCGATCAATCCACTTGGATAGTTATCCATTTCCATCGCGTCATGATGTCCAAATCAGCGTCGGTTCCTTCTCTACCCAGACCGCTCATGCCATTGCCGCCAAACGGGATGTGGGGCTCGTCCTGAATCGACATTGCGTTAATGTGCACCATCCCAGCATCGGATTTAGAGGCGGCCTGCATGGCGCTCGAGATGTCAGAGGTGAAGATCGCGCAGCTGAGTCCATAGCTAGTATCGTTTGCTAGCTGCATTGCCTCATCCAAACAATCGACAGTGTAAATCGAAGTGACTGGCCCAAACGTCTCTTCTCCAAAGACCACCATCTCACGACTAACGTCTGCCAGGATTGTTGGCGGGCAACAGTTGCCAAGCCATTCACCGCCATGAAGGAGCGTTGCGCCTTTCTCGAGTGCGTCTGCAACGTGTGACTTGACTCGATCTGCTTGTCGCGAGCTGATAATGGGCCCAATAGCGGTTTCAGGATCTGAGAGGTCGCCGACTTTGACTCCTTTAGCAATTTCGACAAATGCAGGGATGAACCTTTTCGCAATCTCAGACTGCACGATTATCCTGCTGGAGGCCATACACGCTTGGCCTTGAAAGAAAAATATGCCCAGCATTGCCGCTTCTAGCGCCTTATCGAGATCGGCATCGTCAAGAATGATCAAGGGATTCTTGCCGCCTAGTTCCAGGGTGACGGGCTTCAAGCTCTTCGCTGCGATATTGGCGACGTGTTGACCGACCCTTGGAGAGCCACAAAAATTAATGGCTGCAATGTCCTCGTGCGATGTGAGGAAGTCCCCTATCTCTGCAGGATCTCCCGTTACGTAATTGAATACGCCCCCTGGCAGGCCTGCTTCGTGAAGTGTTTTTGCGAACTGGACCGTGACCTGTGGCGCGAATTCTGAGGGCATCAGAACCGCTGTGTTGCCAGTCGCAATCACCATTGCGATCTGCTTCACATTTTTCAAAAGAGGCACGTTAAAAGGGGTAATGCAGCCGATGACGCCCACTGGCTCTCGAACTGACATGCCGAACGCACCGGGCCGATCCAATGGCATAGTTTGCCCGACTAGCCTTCTGGGTACGCCCGCTGCGGCGCGAAACGCGTTAATGCAATATTCCACTTCGAAAGCAGCTTTCATCTGGGGTGAGCCGACCTCGTTGATGAGCAAGTCCATATATACATCGCGATCTCGTTCCACTATCGATGCCGCGTCGCAAAGTATTTTCTCTCTTTTGCAAACCTCACTTTCCTTAAAATGCTCAAAGGTATTTCTGGCATCAGCAACAGCTGCATTAACGTCTGCCATATTTCCTTTCGCGACTCGGGCAATGAGATCGGCATTCGATGGATTGAGATCGTCGAAATACTCTCCTGAGCTGGGCTTATGTTCTTTTCCGCCTATCCACAATTCGCTCGTGTTCATCTGTGTATCTCATCCTCGCTTTAGGTCGGTGAAAATTAAATGTCCGCGCCTTGACCTAGTATAGATATCGCCGGGTCGGATTGGACGTGCACCTGCAATAATCAAGTTAGAACGACCCCCGGTTTCTTGGCTACCCCATAAGTTTTAGGCCTGATGATCGACGCCGGCCAAGTGGGTGTGGCGAATAGCCAGTCGCATCGCATCGAACCATTGTTTATGATTTTTATGAAAGGCGAAGAGGAATGCAATCGGATGGCAGAGGTTGGAGGAGGCCTTGAGGCCTCGTCGGTTAGAGCGCAACTCAACTCCAGAGAGATGTCCCGTGCTCAGTGGGAAGTGGTGCTCCTGTGCACAGCGATCAATATGCTCGACGGCTACGATGTTCTGGTCATGTCTTTTGCAGCGGCTCCAGTTGCGGCCGATTGGCAGTTGGATCCCGCTAGTTTAGGGCTGCTGCTGAGTGCGGGCTTAATAGGCATGGCGCTCGGTTCGATTGTGCTCGGATCGCTCGCTGATGCCCTGGGCAGAAAACGGCTGGTGAATATCTGCCTCATCACGGTGACGATCGGGATGATCTTGTCCGCGTACACGCAGTCTCAACTACAACTGCTCGCACTGCGTTTTGTAACAGGAGTAGGTATTGGAGGGATGCTGGCAACCCTGACTGCCTTGGTGTCGGAGTACTCAAATGACAAGCGGCGCGGCATCTGCATGGGGTTGCTCCAGTCAGGTTATCCCCTAGGCGCCCTTTTTGGAGGGATGATTGCTGCGCAAATAATCCAGTTCACAGACTGGCGGTCACTATTTCTGTTTGGAGGAGGGCTCTCAGCAGTGCTGCTGCCTTTAATCGTCATTCGCTTACCTGAGTCGTTAGACTTTGTATCGAGGTCTAGCAGTTCTGGAGCCGACGATGAAAAGAGACGGCTGTTGGAAAGATTTGATTTGTCAGAGCCGCAACAAGGCATGGTGGAGGGCTTGGACCAAGCTTCTGGCGGTTGGAGAAGCTGCTTCACGCCGCCAGTGACGCGGATTAACACGCTATTACTCTGGTCGTGTTACCTCTCGCTCATGTTTTCGTTTTATTTTGTTGTGAGTTGGACACCTAAATTGTTGGTAGACGCTGGGCTCTCCACCTCGCAGGGGATATCAGCGGGGGCAGTGTTGCAAGCTGGTGGGTTGGCAGGCGCGTTGGTGATTGGGCTTTTGGGCAGTAGATACGCGGTGAATAAGTTGGCGGCTTGGTTCTTTTCACTCAGTGTAGTTGTGATTTTGGCCTACGGTTGGGTTGACGCAGAATTGACAATGTTGATGATGCTGTCTGCCATGATGGGCTTCTTCCTAATTGGTGCCATGATAGGTCTTTACACGATTGGACCCGCGCTGTACGCCGCCAAGTCGAGAGTGACGGGGGTTGGGCTGGCGATTGGTGTAGGAAGATTGGGAGCGATCGCCGCGCCTTTTGCGGGCGGTCTCATGTTGAAGGCTGGCCTGGAGATCAGCCTCATATACGCCGTGTTTGCCGCACCGCTCGTTCTGGCAGCATTTGCAGTGTGCTCAATATCCCTTCCAAGGGTTTTTAGGTGAGCCTGCGAGTGAGCTGAAAATTCGATGTTCGGTGCGAGATATCATGCGACCTAGCAATACACTACACTCAGACGCACAGGTCATCAGAAATTTGATTTGAAACGGAGTCACGTAATGGCAAGCTTTGAACAGCAGTTTCCCCACTTTTTAGCGCTACTCAAAAGCCGATCACTTCTACAAACGCCCCCATTAACGTTCAAGCAGAGGATAGCAGGCGCCGTGTGTCTTGTAGCGATTGCGACCTTTCCCACGGGTGTAAGCGCCAATTTGGAAGAGGTGGTGGTGACAGCACGGAAGAAGTCGGAGTCATTGCAAGACACGCCTATTTCGGTAACGGCAATTTCTGGAGATCGCTTGGAAGATATGGGTTTGTCCCGCATCACAAAGCTCCAGAACGTTACGCCTAACCTCGTGTTTCAAAATACGCCCGCATACAGTGGTGCCGGCAACAACGCTGCGGTTTATATTCGGGGCATAGGGCAAAAAGACTTTGTTCCAACTATTGATCCCGGCGTCGGTATCTATGTCGATGAGGTTTATCTGGGCCGATCGGCTGGTGCTGTACTAGACATGATCGATATTCAGCAGGTGGAGATACTGCGTGGGCCACAGGGAACCCTATTTGGCAAGAACACGGTTGGCGGCGCAATAAGCATCACTACCACCAAACCAAATGACGAGTTTGGTGGGAAATTTGACATCAAGGTTGGAACAGACGAGCGACGAAACATAAGGGGTGTGCTCAACATACCCTTGTCTGACACCCTATATGCGAGAGGTAGTTTTGGAAGTCTGCAGCAGGATGGGTACGTTTTCAGACCCTTTGATGGCAAAGATCTTGGCAACCAGGATACGGTCATGGGCAGGTTGGCTTTAAGGTGGGCGCCCTCTGATACTTTCACTGCAGATTTGTCTTTCGACTACTACGATGATGAGACGAATGGTCCACCGTTGCTCACAACGAGGGTCGATGAGTTCCCCGAGAGTGCAACGGCGATCCCGGGGGGTAACTTTCCATTCATTCACAACTTGTTTGCGGGATTTAGTCCGGATTTTGGTGGCCCGAACCCAATCGTGTGTACGCTCCCAAACGCGCCGGTCGCCTGTTTCACTAATGCCAATGCAGTCACGGGAGACAACACGAATTTGGGCACCGGCCCAAACTTTTCAGAAATGGAAAATGAAGCGGTTTCGCTCACGCTGACTTGGGACCTCGAAGCATTCACAGCAAAGTTGATTGCTAGCCACAGAAGCTTGGATGGGGAGTTCGCGAGCGATCGAGATGGATATGCTCAGAACGATGGCGAGCCGGCTGTGCCGGGACTGCCGATCATGGTCAACCCCATCACTCACTACTTCGACACGTTCCAGCAGGATCAATTCTCCGTTGAACTGCAACTATCTGGGAGTTCGGTAGAGGACAGATTGAGTTGGGTGGTAGGGGTATACGCCTTTGAGGAGGATGGAGAAAACATCAATCCGGTAGATTTCACCACTGTGTCAATACAAAGCGGCGGTTACTTTGATTACTCGAGTGAGGCGGTTTTTGCTCAGGCGACCTTTGATTTTACCGACAAGCTCTCTGCGACAGCGGGCATGCGCTATACCAAGGAGGACAGAGACTATCTGCCTGACCAATACATTAAGGAAATGCCACTCGGAGGGCTGCCATTCCCCTGCTTTAACCCAGATGGCTCAACAAAAGTATGCGCGTTGGGAGATAGGGTCGTGCCATTGGAGACTGTGAATAACTCGATCTCTGAAAACACACCAATGTTGAGTATCAGCTACTCACTTACGGACGATGTCATGTTCTACGGTACTTATAGCGAGGGGTTTAAGGTTGGTGGTTTCACGCAACGTATTTTCCCCCCTGAGCCCAGCCTTCCAGCCTTCGGGCCTGAGTACGTGGACTCAATAGAAGCTGGGCTTAAAGCAGAGCTCTTCGATAATTCATTGCGAGCAAACTTTGCGGTCTACTCTGCGGACTACAGTGACTTACAGATTCTCATAAACGAGCCTAGTAGAGTTGGGCCGTACACCACTAATGCGGGCGATGCGACCATTGAGGGCTTCGAGCTTGAGATTAACTACTTGGCTACAAATGGCGTGCTGGTTGATCTGGCGGTGGGCTACACAGACGCCGGCTACGATTCTCTGAACGCTGATCTTTTCTCTGGTTTGAGTGTGTCGGACCCGTTCGTATTCATATCAGAGTGGAATACTAATCTCTCAGTCACAAAAACATTCGAAACTCAATTTGGAGAGATAACGCCACGACTGGACTGGTCCTGGAGGAGTAAGTTTTACACGAATGCGGGTGGTCTCCCGTTTGCACCTGCTTGGGCTGACCCTCTGGTTCAGCCCGATTATTCTGTGGTTAATGTGAGCGCTAGGTGGCAGTCTGCTGCGTCGGGCCTGATCGTTACTGCCGGTGTCGACAACGTTGGTGACGAGGAATTCAGCATATTTGGAGACTACCAATCAACCTTTGGTAGCACCGCTCAGGCATTTGATCGTGGCAGGCAGTATTACGTGATGTTGGGCTACAGCTTCTGACACTCCTCCGCGATAGGCAACTTAGCTGCATGCGCGCAGCTAAGCGTTTCGGAAAGCAATCGAGATGACCCGAAAGGTTGCGTAATGGATATCGACCACTTAATCAGGGATGACGAGGTTCACCGCGACGTCTATGTGAGCGAGGAGGTATTCGCTCTGGAGATGGACCGTGTCTTTGGCTCGGCATGGATTTATATCGGGCACGATTCTCAGGTTCCCGAACCCGGTGACTATTGGACGACTCGTGTTGGTCTAGAGTCGGTTGTAATGGCTCGAGGTAAGCAAGACGAAATCAACGTTTTCTACAACCGCTGTCCACACAAGGGGGCGCGGATAGCTGGGGATGGGTGCGGGCATACCAAAGGGCTTTTCAGGTGTCCGTATCATGCATGGACCTTTAATCTCGATGGGAGCTTGAGGGGAGTGCCGTATCTTGAGGGCTATCAAAACACGCGTTTTGATATGGCTGACCCGCGCTTTTCTCTTCGAAAAGTTGCTCGAGTGGCTTCGTATCGCGGGTTTATCTTTGTCTCACTCTCAGAAAAGGCTGTCGAATTTGAGTCTTTCATTTCCGGCGTAAAAAGCTCGCTGGATAATTTTTGTGATCGTGCGCCGAATGGAACGGTATCAGTGGCGGGCGGAGTTTTTCGTGTTGTTCAGAGATCTAACTGGAAGATTTTTTTTGAGAATCTAAACGATACCGGGCACCCCATTGCGACGCATGAGTCCTCCTACCGGGCGGCTAGGCAATACGCTGATGAGGAGTTGGGCGGCGAGTTGCCTTTTGAGCTGCACATCATTGACGGTAACGGAGCACCGCCGAAGTTCTGGTCGGACCTTGATCTGCATGCTTTTGACTTCGGTCACAGTTACATGACGGCGATTTTTAACGCCCCAGACGATCCACTATCGCAAGCCTACTTTGCGAGTCTGGCTGCAGAGGTCGGTGAGGATCGGGCCAAGGAGATCCTTGGGGTGAATCGTCATAACACTATCATCTATCCGTCCTGCTCGCCGCATACATCATTTCAGCAATGGAGAGTTATTCGTCCGCTTTCCGTTGACAGAACTTTGGTAGAGATTTTTACCTTCAGACTTGATGGGGCGCCAGAGGAGCTGCTTCAGCGGACTTTCACGTATTCAAATGTGGTTAATTCGCCCTCTTCCATCGTCATGACTGACGACGTGCACGTTTATGCCGAATGTCAGAAGGGACTGGCTACTCAAGGAGGGGATTGGGTGAGCCAACATCGCAATGCGGGTCAAGATCTTCCTTTTTCAGGCGCTGACGGCGGGGAGATTGGTGTTGGCACTAGCGAGTTGCCCATACGCAACCAATTCCGCGCATGGCGAGATTACATGACCAGCGATGTGGCAGAGAGGATCCCGTTGCAGAGCAGTGAACAGTGACGAGAGCAGCGCGCGCTCCACTGACACGAGCTTCAGAAGTCCCATTTGAGACCCTCTGCCAGTTTCTGTATCAAGAGGCAAGGCTGCTGGATCAGAAAAAATTTGATCAGTGGAATGACCTGTTCGCTGAGGGCGGTATGTATTGGATACCGCTTGAGGAGGATCAAGAGGATCCCCTTAACCATCTGTCCCTCGCTTATGAGGACACCATGATGAGACAAGTCAGAATTAATCGCCTAAATCACGATAGAGCCTGGTCACAGAAGCCTCGGTCACGAACATCACACACCGTTAGCGCTATTGTGGTTGAGGCGGTCTGTGACGCCAGCAACCAGTTGGTCGTTGGCTCTGCCTTTACAATGGCCGAGTGGAGAAGTTTTGGACTTCGAACATTTGCCGGCCTTTACACACATACTCTTCGGGTTACAGATGGCCGGCTGCAGATAGTCGAAAAACGCGTGGATCTGATTGACTCGTCGGAGGCTTTTGAGCCCATCGAAGTGTTCATATAGGTATGACTCTCAGGGCAGCCACCGTCATGCTCCCACTTCATCTGCAGAATGAGGTGATTCATCCAGATGGCCAAATTCGCGCTGGTTTTGGAGATGATTTCAAAGCCAGAGCCGATTTTGTTGATGCGGCGTCAAAATCGTTAAAGGCTGCCTCGACATCTGGCATTCCAAGAGTGTTTGTTCGCATGGCTTTTCAAGTTGGCGGAACGGACTTGCCTGACAACTGTGAGTTGTACCGATTTGTCAAACATAACGAAATCATGCGGGAAGGGAGCTGGGGCGCGGAGTTTTTTGATTGTCTGGCGCCCGATACTCCCTCTGATGCGACTGTGTCTCACAATCGAGTGAATGCATTTTATGCAACGCAGCTGGAGCAGATGCTCTCGGACTATGGCTGCGAGCACTTGGTGCTATTTGGCGTCGCAACTCACTCTGTGGTCGAGCATACCGCTCGGCACGCGGTGGATCTGGGCCTGCGAGTCTCTATCGTCACTGATGCTTGTAGTGCTTACCCCAGAGAGAAGCATGAGGCTAGCCTGTCAGCGATTGGAAACTTAGTAACACTGGTGCGCTCAGAGGAGCTTCATTTTGACTAACCCGGTGCCCATCAGACCTGCAACCTACATTGTCAGTGGGGGAGCCAGTCGGCTTGGAGCAGCATTTGTCAGACGGATTTCAGAGGGAGGAAATAACGTCATCATCGGCGATTTGGATGAAGCTGCCGGTTCCGAAATCGCTGATGAGTTCGATGAATCCGTAGTGTTTTGTCGATGCGATGTGCGCAGAGATGAGGATTTGGCGCGTTTGGTAGGGTGCGCTAGCGATATATTCGGTGGCCTTGACGGCGTTGTGAATAACGCCGTCAGTTATTTGGATCATGGCATTACCTCCTCCAGAGCCGATTGGCATGAAGCCTTTGATGTGACGTTGTTCGGAGGTGCGGTATTGCTCGCTGAGGCTTTGCCACTTTTAACCCAAAGTGCCTCGGCTTCTGTAGTCAACGTGGCGAGTATTGCGGCGAAAGTTGCACAAAGAAATCGAGCGCTTTATCCAACAGCTAAAGCCGCGATCATGCATTTGACTCGCCTGCAGGCGGTGCAGCTTGCTGACGCCAACATTAGGGTAAATTCGGTATCGCCGGCTTGGACTTGGTCGAGGCCCATAGAGTTGGCTTCTGCGGGAGACAGGTTACACGCGGATAGCGTGGGGTCGGCACTGCACCCACTGGGCAGAATTGCAGACGCAGAGGAGGTGGCGGAAGTCGTTTACTTTCTTTTGTCCCCCGAATCATCGTTTGTGACTGGCGCAGATTTTCCAGTCGATGGCGGTCATTCTGCTCTGGGGCCCGACGGTGGCGATGCTCTTCAGGGGAAGCTACGAAAATAATAAACCCATCGACGATATAATCGACACAGTCGTCTCTTTCAGCGCTGACGGGCCTCAATCTGCAATATTTGGAACATTTTCCATTGCTTCCTGAATGGCGCTGTCGGGCAAATCCAAGTCAACCATCTGCCCTGAAAGAAATGTTTCATAGGCCGCGAGGTCCAGATGCCCATGACCACACAATGCGGTCAAAATAACTTTCTCCTCACCGGACTCCTTACATGCCATCGCTTCTCTCACCGCTGCCGCAATTGCATGGGTGGGCTCTGGTGCAGGCACGATGCCCTCGGCGCGGGCAAACTGTAGCGCGCCTTCGAAACACTCGGTCTGGGGAATCGAGATTGCTTCCACCAGCCCCAGTTCATAGATATGTGAGACCAGTGGTGCCATACCGTGGTAGCGCAGTCCGCCAGCGTGGATGGGCTCTGGAATGAACGACGCACCGAGCGTGTGCATTTTCATCAGTGGCGTCAGGCCTGCCGTGTCGCCAAAGTCGTAACGGTATTCGCCTTTGGTGAGGGTCGGGCAGGCCGCTGGCTCGACGCATCGAATCGTCGGGTTCATTTTGCCCGCGAGCTTCTCGCGCAGGAACGGAAAGGCCAGGCCACCAAAGTTTGAGCCGCCGCCGGTGCAACCCACCAGCACATCGGGTGTTTCGTCGACTTTCGCCAACTGCAGAAGCGCTTCCTCGCCGATAATGGTTTGGTGAAGCAACACGTGATTGAGCACGCTACCGAGTGCGTAGCGGATGGAGGGATCTTCCACTGCTTCGGCAACGGCCTCCGAGATCGCGATCCCCAGCGAACCCGGGTGGTCCGGGTCTTGCGCGAGTAGCTGCTTGCCATAGTCAGTAACGTCAGAAGGGCTTGGATGCACCTGCCCACCCCAAATCTCCATCATGGTGCGGCGGTAGGGCTTGGCTCTGTAGGAAGCGGCTACCTGCCAGACTTCGCACTCCAAACCGAATTGGGCGCAGGCGAACGCCAGGGAGCTACCCCATTGGCCCGCGCCGGTCTCGGTGGTGAGTTTACGAATGCCTTCCTGAGCGTTGTACCAAACCTGGGGTACCGCGGTGTTGGGTTTGTGGGAGCCCGCGGGGCTGACACCCTCGTACTTGTAGTAAATGCGCGCCGGGGTATCGAGTAACTTCTCGAGACGGTGTGCGCGGAAAAGGGGGCTTGGGCGCCACAGTCGATACACATCAAGCACATCGCCTGGAATATCGATGTAGCGCTCGGCCGACATTTCCTGCTCGATCAGGGCCTTAGGGAAGAGGGCGGCGAAGTCGTCTCCCGTCGCCGGCTGGTGTGTGCCCGGGTGCAGCGGCGGTGGTGGCGGCTCTGGCAGGTCTGCGACGACGTTGTACCAACGCGTCGGCATCTCCGACTCGTCAAGATAGATTTTGGTGGAAGTACTCATAGTCATGGTCCACAGTCCTCGCAGGATAGCCGCTGAGATGCCCTAAAACAGTCAAAAGATCGCGCATGATAAGGGAGACAGCGCACAACGCAACCGGCCGATAAGGCCAAAAAAACCGCGCTCAAGCCCCTGCAGGTGCGCGATGTTGCTGGTTTCGCGCGGAGCGATCAGAGATCCGAGGCGATCAGTCCTGAGCGAGCCGCTGTCAGCTCCCAATGAACTCCCATTTGAGCCCGACGAGAGCACTCTGGCCACCGATCCATTCGGGTGCGTCCCAGCGTAAAAGGCCCGTACTCTAATGACGATAAATTCGCGTGACGCGGGCATTTTTTAGGCGCTACACTCCGCCACCGCTTTTGTCACGCCCGAACCAGCTTAAGCCCATGTCTATCAGTACATTTGACCTGTTCAAGGTGGGTATTGGTCCCTCCAGCTCTCATACCGTCGGTCCCATGCATGCCGCGCGGATGTTTGCAGTAGCGCTTCAGGACACAGGTTCCTTGGATCGCTGTTATCGCGTGACCACCGAGCTATTTGGCTCACTTGGAGCCACGGGTGCCGGCCACGGCTCCCCTAAGGCCATCATTTTGGGATTAGAGGGCGAAGCCCCCGATTCGGTCGATATCGACGGCATTGACGTGCGGGTTGCCGCCGCGCGCGAACACGGTAGCCTGACGCTGCTGGGCACGCACCAGATTGCCTTCGATTACCGCGACGACCTGATCATGCATCGCACTGAGACGTTGCCTTTCCATGCCAACGGCATGCGCTTTACGGCTTATGACGAGCAGGGCGAGGCGCTGCAGACCCGGATCTACTACTCCGTGGGTGGCGGATTTGTGGTGGACGAGTCAGCGAGCGATGGTGACGTGGTGGTGGATGACCCTACGCCGGTGCGATATCCGTTTTCCACCGCTGAGGAGCTGCTTGCACAGTGCAAGGAACATGGCCTTTCCATTAGTTCTCTGATGCTGGCCAACGAGCTGGCCTGGCGCAGCGAAGCGGAAGTGCGTAGCGGGTTACTTGCGCTTTGGGAGGTCATGCAGGCCTGTATTGACCGAGGCTGCCGCACCGAAGGAATCATGCCAGGCGGCCTTAAGGTCAAAAGGCGGGCTGCGCAGTTGTATCGTCAGCTGAAGAGCCAGGGCGATTCCCTCGGGGATGAGTCGCTGAACACCATGGATTGGGTCACGCTTTACGCGCTGGCGGTGAACGAGGAGAACGCGGTCGGCGGGCGGATTGTCACGGCGCCTACCAATGGCGCGGCCGGGATTATTCCTGCCGTGCTCAAGTACTACCTGCACCACTGCCGCGGCGCAAGCGATGAGGACGCTTGCCGCTTCTTGCTGACCGCGGGCGCAATTGGCATCCTCTACAAGATCAATGCCTCCATCTCCGGGGCAGAGGTCGGCTGCCAGGGTGAGGTCGGCTCGGCCTGCTCGATGGCGGCGGGCGCCTTGGCCGATGCTTTGGGTGGCACACCCGCTCAGGTGGAGAACGCCGCAGAAATCGCGATGGAGCATAATCTCGGCCTGACCTGTGATCCGATCGGTGGCTTGGTGCAGGTGCCCTGTATTGAGCGGAATGCAATGGGTGCGGTAAAGGCGATCAGTGCCGCGCGGATGGCCCTTCGTGGCAGCGGCGAGCACTTCGTTTCACTCGATCAGGTGATCAAGACCATGCGCGACACGGGTCGCGATATGCAAGATAAGTACAAAGAGACCGCCCGCGGTGGGTTGGCGATCAACGTTCTCGAAGTGCCGGTCAGTTTGATCGAGTGCTAGGTGCAGTTAGTTCCTGATATCCGTCGCGACGGTCCACATTGCCAGCAGGCATACCCCAGCCCCCAGCCCCATCAAGGTCTCCGCCATGCTGAGGCCAAACAGCATCTCGGGGGTAAACGAGCACAGATTGCGGACCTCGAACAGCCAGGGCATCCATCGATCGACGGCGAACCAGTCTGGCATGCCTAGTTGAAACTGACAGCTACCATCTCCGATGCCGTTTTCCAGCCGGTACAAGTACCTGGCGCGTTCGAAAAGGCCCGCACCGGCGATGAATACACCCATGTTTCCCGCAACACGTAGCAGCGAGATTTGCGGTGTGACTAGCATGATGAGGGCGATCAAGGTAAGGGCGACCACCCACAGTCTCGCGTGAATACAAACCTGGCAGGGCTCATCACCCAGTACGTACTGGTAATAAAGCGCGACACCCAGCAGGGCGATACCGAACAGGGCCAGGGCCAGCCAGTACCAGCGAGACTGCAGAAATCGATAGAGTGTTGTCACGTCGTCAGGGTTGCCGTTGCTAGCGAATCAATTAGAGCGCGCCTAGTTTAACGTTTCCCGCACACCGTCGGCGAAAGGGTGGAGGCAGCGCCACAACATGATGGCGGAGAAGAGTGATGAGGCAATCACCACGCAACTGATGGACCAGTCGATCAATGCTGGATCCTTAAAGACATAATCTGTGAGCAATGCGACAGCGGTGGGTCCCAGCGACAGGCCCAGTAGCGAAATTGTTAGTAGATAGAGCGCCATGGTTTGCCCCCGGATTTGATTTGGGGTCACATTAATGACCGCGATAGAACCCGAGGCGGTGGTCATGGCGGGGCCGATACTGGCCGGGATCATGGCCACCAGCGCCGCTTGGCCCGTTGATGCGAGCGGCAGATAGATTACCCCGGGCAGACAGATGGCGATGCTGAGTAACGCGACTTTGAGTTCCGCGTTCTGCTGGCCGGCACGGTGGAGCTTGTCGATCAGACCCCCGGCAAGGAACACCCCCAGCGGACCGGTGGTCAAAATGATGAGGCCATACCCGAGACCAATATCACCCATGGTCCAGCCATGAACGCGGGCGAAACTGGTGGGAATCCAGGAAAACAGCGCATAGCCGACAATCGTATTCACTGACATGCCGAGAAAAAGTGGCACGTAGATCCGTCTTCTGCCATGCAGAAAGGCGAGGGCTTCCCGGAAACTCAGGTTTTGAGCCGCTGAGCTGGTCTCTTGTCTCGCCGGTTCGCGCACCGTGAGCATGAGTAGCACCAATAAGAGCCCGGGCAGTGCGACCAGGAAAAATATGTACTGCCAGGCTGCCACGCTCCCAATGACCGGCAGCACGTGCCGTTCGCTCGTGCTCACATAAGTGATCACCATTCCGCCGAACACCATGGCGAAACCGGTGCCGAGCGACACCCCGGCGTTGTAGGTTGCCAGGGCCTTGCCGCGCACACCCGGTGGAAAATAGTCGGCGATCATGGAGGTTGCACTCGGGGTGAGGCTGGCTTCGCCTACGCCCACACCCATTCGTGCCAGAAACAGCTGCCAGTAAGTGCCCGCCAGTCCGCAGGCAGCGGTCATCGCGCTCCATAACGTAACACCACCGATAATGATGTTACGCCTCACGGTCTGATCGGCGAGGCGACCCAGTGGCACCGCCATAAAGACGTAGAAAATGGAGAAAGCCAGGCCCATCAGCAGACTCATCTGCGTATCGCTCAGCGAGAGATCGGCCTGAATTGGCGCGACCATCAGTGCGAGGATTTGGCGGTCGAGAAAGGACACCAGATAGGCAAAGGTTAGTACCCCCACAACGTACCAGTGATAGGCAGTGGTTTTGTGGGACGCCTGCAGTTCAGTCATGGTGTTGACACGACCCCGAATTGACAGAACGCGCCCGGATTCGTAGCCATCACCGGAAGTGGGGCATGACGTGCGACGCGAACAGCCTTGCCTGCTCGACCATGGCAACCTGCCGTGCACCATGGGGGTGCGCCACCGGAGAGCCGCCCAGCTGATATACATGCTCCAGACCCAAGTCGATGAGCGGCTGGAGTCGCTCGATACATTTATCCGGTGGGCCGCAGATCGAAAACCAGTCGACAAACGCCTCGTCAATGAGCTCGAGGTGTGTTCCCTCTTCTTGAGCATGACGCGCCATGTCGTATTGCGACTGCATACTCTCGGCGATCGCGCGCAATTTGGTTGGCAAGTGACCGGTCGGTGCGTTTTTGAGCCCGGCAAAATGCGCGACCATGCCGGCGATCAATTTGCCCAACGACAGGGCTCTTTGCTCATCCTCGTCACACACCAGATTGATGTAAGCACCGATCTGAATACTGTCGCGCGGCCGATCGATGGTGTTGAGATGTGCGAGCGCCGTATCCATTGCCCACTGCAGACGCTCGGGTGCGCTGCCCACTGCAAAGGAGATGCGGTCACCCACCTCGACAGCCATTTGAATTGTTTTGGGGCCGGTGCAGGCGATATCGATAGGGACAGGGTGGCGTGGGTAGGAGTCGAGCCAGCGAAGCTGGGACGCGCGCCCGCTGCGGTTCACGGCTTCACCATTAAGGTAAGCCCGTAGCCGTTCGATAAACGTTTTGAGTTGCGCGGTGGTGGCATTGCCCTTGCCAATATGCGCAAGACTCGAGTCACCTCTGCCGATGCCGCACAGCGCCCGCCCGCCGGTTTCTGCAGACAGAGAGGCCAAAGCACTAGCAAGGACCGCGGGGTCGCGAGTGATGGGGTTGGTGACACCAGTGCCGACCCGAAGGCGCTGTGTCTGAGCTCCCGCGAGATTCAGCTGCCCGATCGGATCCGGGGACAGGTTTTGTGTATCGGGACTAAGCAAAACATCGAAGCCCAGTCGCTCAGCCTCCGCTGCTAGTCGGGCGGTATTGCCTGGGCTGGGCTCCATCACAATGCCGAATTCCGTCATGCCAGCTCCATGTGGTCCTCGTGGCGTATCAACGCCCACTTAAATCGCTTTCTTCCGGTGCGTCAATGGTTCGGGCGTTGCCTAGCAGGCGGGCTGTGTTCGCAGCAGGGCCTATGGACGTCGCTGAGGTCTGCGCGGGTTGCCCAATGCGCTCATCCTCCGATGCCTGCTATGCCCAGGTGGTGATTCGCGGCATACTCGCGGCCGCGCAGCTGGGCCAACCGGAAGACCGATTGCCGTGACAAAAAATCTAAAAGTTCTCGAGTGGTTCGGTGTGATCACCGCCATCGTCTACTCGCTGTTTGTAGCGTCCAATGTGGGGCTGGAATTTCTCGGCTTCGTTTTGCTCACTGTTTCCGCCCTTTCGATCGGTGCTTGGGCTTATCTTGGCGGGCATCGGGGCATCTTACTGCTGCAGTTTTTCTACACGGTCGCGGGAGTGGTCGGCATGGTGCGCTGGTTTTTATTTTCACTGAGTTGTGAGTCGTTGCCGGAATGAAATGTGCGTTGTCGCGCGCCAAATTGACGTGTTGGTTGCGGGTCTGTCGAGAGGTTAGGCACTGATTCTCGGCACTCTTCTCTACAGGATAGGGAGTCCATTCAGGATAGGGAGTTGCTGCGCGCGTGATAAAGTCATTGAGATGAAGCAATCATCCGAGCAGCATGAACGCGGAGCCGACGATATAAACATCTCGTTGTCACCCATACTGGGTGCTGAGGCAGATCATCTGTTGATGCTCTCCGACAAATATATGGCCTCGTTATACCCCGCAGAGAGCAATCATCTCGTTAGTAGCGAGAGTCTTCGCTCGGGAGACGCGGTCTTTCTCGGTGCTTTTGTCACATCAAGTCTGTCTTCGAGCGCTGAGACCCCGGGCCAGTCGGTTAAAACTGGAGTGCCGTCGTCCGGCGGCGAGTCCGGCCGGTGTATTGCCTGTGTCGCGGCGCGTTTCTATCGCGAGGCGGGGTACGCGGAAATCAAGCGCCTGTATGTGCTAGAGGCCTATCGTGGACGCGGTCTTTCCAGAGCTCTAATGAGTGCCATCGAAGCTGAGATTTTGGTCGAGGGTATCGACTGTGCTCGACTGGAGATGGGTATTTATCAGCCGGAGGCAGATGCTTTGTACCGCTCGATCGGCTACCACGACACTCCTCCCTTCGGCGATTACCTCGTGGATCCCCTCAGTCAGTTTCTCGAAAAAGACCCGCTCAGGGCGTCCTGAACCTGCAAAATTCCCGCCAGTGATGGCCGCTATTCACTGACTGAAATGCCTTTCTTTCGCCAT
>Ga0163109_10001328_pt1 | contig 19604 bp, 19 predicted proteins | sample CRUFie1St13metaG_FD_108704 | JGI IMG/M metagenome (GOLD analysis project Ga0163109, IMG submission 108704) | Marine microbial communities from the Costa Rica Dome - CRUD Field 142mm St13 metaG | ecosystem: Environmental > Aquatic > Marine > Oceanic > Photic zone | place: Costa Rica: the Eastern... | reverse complement strand
GCTTTTTTCACTGAAAAAGCCTTAGAAATAATCTCTTCTTGACCTGAAAAGTCTATGCCTTGTTTAAATTTACCAACATTACCAATTACGCCACTTAATTTTATATGTGGTACTATTTTTTTCTTTTTAAAAAAAGAGAGCATTTTTAATCTTTATAGAATTTTTATATGAATATAAAGACACCTTATAATTGAAGATTCGGGTGCGTCAATTGATAAGTGTCAAAAGAAACTTTTTGTACTAATTTGCTCACTAAATGGGAAGTGTTATTCAATTAAAAAACAAAATAAACAACTCTTACTTTCAACTAAAAAATTCTGTTGAAGATAAGCTTATTTTGGTTGAGGAAAAAATTAAATCAAAATTAGAAAGCAATGTTGCTTTAGTTCAAAAAATGACTGATTACCATCTAGACACTGGCGGGAAAAGATTGAGAGCATTACTAACCTTGGGTTCAGCAAAATTATGTGGATATCAAAAAGGAACGAGAGATATTAATTTAGCTGCCTGTGTTGAGCTTATTCATTCAGCAACCTTAATGCATGACGATGTAATTGATAATGGCTCGATAAGAAGAGGTAAAAAAACATTAAATAAAATTTGGGATAATCATTCTTCTGTTTTGATTGGAGACTATCTGTTGAGCAGATGTTTTGAGATGATGGTAGAGGATGGAAATATAGAAGTTTTAAAATTACTATCTTCAACTTCTTCCAAAATAGCGCAAGGTGAAGTTTTACAACTTCAACATAAGGGTGAGATAGACATGTTGGAGGAAACATACTTAAGAATTATCTCTGCTAAAACTGCTGAATTATTCGCAGCAGCAACTAAGGTTGGGGCCATACTTTCTGGAATGGAACCAAGAGAAAAAGAAGCTTTAGAATTTTATGGAAGGAATCTAGGTCTAACATTTCAAATTGCAGACGATACTTTAGATTATAATTCAGAATTAAAATTATTTGGAAAAAAAATTGGACAAGATTTTTATGAAGGAAAGATTACATTACCAATAATTTTATTGTTTCAAAAGGCAAGCTCAGAGGAAAAAGAAAAACTTAAAAAAATATTTTTAAATGATAATAAAGAAGAATATGACCTGAAATATACATTATCATTAATCAAACAATACGAGATTATTAATAAATGCTATCAAAAAGCACATCATTATATTAACTTAGCGTCTAATTCATTGTCAGTATTTAAAGATTGTGAAGAAAAAATAATTCTTGAAAATTTAACTTCGTTTAGCCTTTCTAGAGATTTTTAAGGGCTTAAAAGACTTTTGTTCCAATTATTTTTTTGATCTAATGTGTATTTTAATCTTTCATGAATCCTATTATCTCCATCTAACCAAAACTCAATACTAGAAGGTTTTAAATTCCATCCTGACCAAAAATTTGGTCTTGGTACTTTATCCTTATCATTGTATTTTTTTTTGAAATAACTTAAAGTATCCAAAAGTTCATCTCTACTTTTTAAAATAGTACTTTGTTTAGACGCCCAAGCACCTATTCTACTTTCATACGCTCTCGAATTATAATACTCATCTGCTATCTTGTCATCTACCTGTCTTAAAGTTCCAACAATCCTTATTTGTCTGAGTAGACTTTTCCAATGAAAACACATAGTGGCATTTGGATTTTCTTTTAATTCATAACCTTTCTGACTGTTTAAATTAGTATAAAAAACAAATCCATTTTGATCATAACCTTTTAGTAGGACCATTCTTACAGAAGGGATACCGTCTTTTGTTGAGGTGCCAAGAGCTAAAGCATTTGGATCATTTATTTCTTTCTTTTTAGCCTCTTCAAACCAAATTTCAAACAATTCAAAAGGATTGTCTAGATCTAAAAAGCATTTATTAAGCCCTAATGAGTTTTTTTGATTCATAATTTTAACAAAATAATCTATACAATATAAATAATGTCATTTAATACATTTGGAAAGTTTTTTCGTTTTACAACCTGGGGAGAATCCCATGGGGTCGCTATAGGCTGTATTATTGACGGTTGTCCTCCATTAATTCAGTTAAAAGAACAAGATATTCAAAAGGAATTAGACAAAAGAAAGCCAGGTCAATCGAAATTTACTACTCAAAGGAAAGAAAGTGACAAAGTTCAAATTCTTTCAGGAGTTTTTGAGGGAAAAACTACAGGAACTCCAATATCATTAATTATCTATAATGAAGATATGAGATCAAAAGATTATAAAGATATCAAAGATAAGTTTAGACCTGGTCATGCTGATTTTACATATTTTAAAAAATATGGAATTAGAGATTATAGAGGTGGGGGAAGATCATCTGCAAGAGAAACAGCTGCTAGAGTAGCAGCTGGAGCAATTGCAAAAAAAGTTCTCGAAAAAAAATTAGGAAAAAAATTTAAGATTTCTGGAGCTGTAACACAATTGGGTATTCTAGGTTGTGATACATCTAAATGGGATAATAATATAATCTATAAAAATCCATTTTTTTGTCCAGACAAATCAATGATAAAATTATGGGAAAAATATTTGTTAAGCATAAGAAAAGCAGGGTCGTCTTGTGGTGCAATAATTGAAGTAAGAGCAAATGGAGTTCCTGCGGGCTTAGGTGCACCGATTTACTCAAAATTAGATGCCGATATATCATCAGCTATGATGAGTATAAACGCTGTCAAAGGTGTTAACATTGGATCAGGAATGAATTCTGCACAATTATCTGGAGAGGAAAATTCAGATGAAATTTTTCAAAAGAAAAATAAAACGAAATTTCAATCTAATAATGCAGGTGGAATACTTGGTGGTATTTCATCTGGTCAAGAAATTATTGTGTCTTTTGCCGTAAAACCAACGTCATCTATTTTAAAAAGTCGAAAGACGGTGAATAAATTTGGAAAAAATACCTCAATATCAGTCAAGGGTAGACATGATCCTTGCGTGGGTATTAGAGCTGTTCCAGTTGGTGAGGCAATGCTTTCCTGTGTTTTGCTGGACCACTATCTAATGAATAAAGCCCAATGTGATTAATAATTATTTTTGCTTTTGTAAAATTATATTAGAATTTAAAAGATCTAATATTTTATCCTCAATTGAAATTGCATCAAGATTAGCATTTTTATACATATTTTCTGGCGTATCCTGATCGATAAATATGTCAGGAAATGTTAATGACCTAAATTTTAAATCTGTATCTAAAAGACCTTTCTTTGATAAAAAATCAACAACATGAGAACCAAAACCACCTATTGACCCTTCTTCTATTGTCATTATAGCATCATGAGAAGTTGCTAATTGCCAAATAAGATTTTCATCTAAAGGTTTCGCAAATCTAGCATCTACAACTGTTATATCAATTCCTTTCTTTTTTAAATTTTCGGTCGCTTTCAAAGTTTCATTTAATCTCGCACCAAAATTTAAAACAGCCAGTTTTTTTCCCTCTTTAATAATTTTTGATTTTCCTATAGCAATTTTTTCATTAATATTCGGTAATTGAACACCTATTCCTACGCCTCTAGGATATCTAAATGCACAAGGTCTATCATTAATCTCTGTTGAGGTATTAATCATTCTAACAAGTTCAGCTTCATCACTTGCTGCCATTACAATAAAATTTGGTAACGTTGATAAATATGTTGTATCAAAACTGCCTGCATGAGTAGGTCCGTCTGCACCAACTAAACCAGCTCTATCAATTGCAAATCTCACGGGTAAACTCTGAATAGCTACATCATGAACCACTTGATCATATGCCCGTTGTAAAAAGGTTGAATATATTGCTGCATAAGGTTTATAGTTTTCTGTTGCTAATCCAGCTGCAAACGTAATAGCGTGTTGTTCTGCTATTCCAACATCAAAAGCTCTATCTGGAAATTCCTTTTTAAATAAATCTATTCCAGTTCCATCAGGCATAGCCGCCGTAATAGCTATAATTTTACTATCTTTTTTGGCATGCTGAATTAAGGTATTAGCAAATACTTTTGTGTAAGATGGGGCAGAAGTTTTGCTTTTAATCTGCTCACCAGTTTTGACGTTAAATTTTGAAACCCCATGATAGTTATCTTTTGCCTCTTCCGCAAAAGAATAACCTTTGCCTTTTTTAGTTTTGATATGAATAAGTATAGGTCCTTCGTGTTTCGAGTCTCTTGCATTTTTTAAAATTGGGATAAGAGAATTTAAATCATGTCCATTAATAGGGCCTATATAATAAAAACCTAAAGAGCTAAATAATGTACCACCCGTTACTGCAGATCTTAATAAGTCTTCAGCCTTTCCAGCTTTTGCACTAAATCTTTTAGAAAATGCTGATGTAATAAGTTTTATTGTTTCTCTCAAACTAAAATAAATCTTACCAGAAAATATTTTAGCCAAATAAGTTCCCATTGCACCGACTGGTCTTGCAATTGACATGTCATTATCATTTAAAATAACAATCATTTTAGTTTTAGATGCCCCAGCATTATTCATTGCTTCATAAGCCATTCCTGCACTAATTGCTCCATCACCAATTACAGCTATGACATTATCTGATTTGTTTGAAAGTTTATTAGCTTCAGCAATCCCCAATGCTGAAGATATAGACGTTGAACTATGTGCAGCACCAAATGTATCATACTCACTTTCTAATCTTTTTGTAAAACCTGATAAACCACCACCTTGTCTTAAAGTTCTAATTTTATCTTTTCTTCCAGTTAAAATTTTATGTGGATAACACTGATGACCAACATCCCATATTAATTTATCTTTTGGAGTATTGAAAACATGATGAATTGCAACAGTTAGCTCAACAACACCAAGACTAGCTCCTAAGTGACCTCCTGTAAGAGATACTGCATCGATCATCTCCTCTCTAACTTCGTCTGCAACCTTTTGTAATTTTGTTTCTGATATTTTCTTTAAATCAGATGGAAAATTTATTTGATCTAAATATTCATATTGTTTTTTCATCTATTTCTATTCAGAATATAATTTAAAGTTGATGAAAGGTTTTTTGACTTTAAACCATATTCTTTTATATTTTTATTTATTTTTAAAATTAAATTTTCTCCATATTTAATAGTATTTTCATATCCTAGTAAACTAATTAAAGTTGCTTTTCCTTTTTTTTTATCTTTCCCTGTTTTTTTTCCAGCAACTGAAGATTTTCCCTTGTAATCAATTAAATCATCTGCAACTTGAAAAAGTAAACCAATATCTTCACCTATCTTTTCAAATTTTTTAATTTCCTTTTCTTTTTTTTGTTTCATAATTAATGGAGCGACACAACAAAAACTGAAAAGTTTTCCAGTTTTTTTAATTTCCATTTCTATGATTTTTTTTTTTGAAATTTCTTTATTCTCATAATCTAAATCTAAATATTGTCCGCCTGCTATACCAAAATGGCCTGAGCACTGTGAAATTTTATGCACTAAATTACACTTAATCCTTTCATTTAAATCCAAACCCTTAAAAGTTAAAACTTCAAATGCCATTGTTAAAAGTGAATTGCCTGCGAGGACTGCTGTAGATTCTCCAAATTTAACATGAGTTGATGGTTTTCCCCTTCTCATTTTATCATTATCCATACATGGCAGATCATCATGAATTAAAGAATAAGCATGAATACATTCGACAGCAGCCCCAATAATAATTAATTTTTTGTAATCAACCTTAAATAATGATCCAACATCAATTAATATTTTTGATCTTATTTTTTTTCCTCCAGAAAAAAGGCTATATTTCATTGGAATGATAAGATTTGTTTTTTTTTGGTTATTGATAAATTTTTTTAAAAAAATATTTGTGTCTTTTGCAATTTTATTAAGTTTATTTTGCATTTTTTTTTTGTGAAATTTTAAAAATTTTTTCTTTAGTTTTTTCACTTATCTCTTTGATGTTTTTTTGAAATTTTTTTTCAATAACTAAATTAAGTTTTAGCAATTTTTGATAATTTTCTAGTGAATTTTCCAAATCTTTTTGATTTTCCAATTCATCAATCATTTTATTTGCCTCAGTTGTTAAGTCTTCCAAGGATAATGTATTATAATTGTTTGGTAAATTTTTATCTTTCATATATTACTCTGGAATAATACATGAAAATTAATCTTGCAAATATTAAAAAAGCAAAAAAATTACTAGATAATAGAGATTGTGTGGCTATACCTACTGAAACTGTATATGGGTTAGCCGGTAATGCTTATTCAGATCAAGCTTGTAAAAAAATATTTAAATTAAAAAAAAGACCAAAAGACAATCCTTTAATAGTTCATTATTATAATATTAAAGATCTAAGAAAGGATTGTGAGTTGAATTACAATTTTTATAAACTTTACAAAAAATTTTGTCCTGGGCCGGTGACTTTTGTGATGAATTTAAAAAGAAAATCAAAGATTTCAAAAATTGCTACTAACAATAATGCCAGTTTAGCTATAAGATTTCCAAGGCATCCGATAACTAGACACCTGCTTAAAAAGTTAAATTATCCTTTGGCAGCTCCTAGCGCAAATTTATCAACAAAAGTAAGTGCCGTATCTCCCTCTCAGGTAAAAGAAGATTTTGGCAAAAAAATCAAATATATTCTTAATGGAGGTAAATCTTCAATAGGTGTTGAATCAACAATTATTGACCTTAGAAAAAAACCAAAAATTTTAAGATTAGGTGGATTAGAAATTATAAAAATAAAAAAAATTCTGAAAAAAGAAATTAAAGAAAATCTTTATCCAAAAAGAATTATTGCACCAGGACAATCCAAATTACATTATTCCCCCGGTTTACCAATCAGACTAAATGCAAAAAAAATTAGTGATAATGAGGCTGGTTTGATTTTTAAAAAAGATAAGAAAAAAAAGAAAAATTTTTTTTATTTATCAAAAAAAGGAAATTTAAATGAGGCTGCTAAAAATTTATATTCGATACTGAGAAAAATAAAAAAAAGTAAATATAAATCAATAGCTGTCACTAAAGTACCAAACTTTGGATTAGGTAAAACAATAAATGATAGATTAATAAAAGCATCAAAATACTAATGTCCCCTTATCCGCTAGAAATTATAAACTTAGGAAAAAATTATAAAGATAAAAAAGCTGTTAAAGATATTTCTTTTAAAGTAAATCAAAATGAAATTATTGGCATACTTGGTCCAAATGGATGTGGAAAAACTACAACTATTGGGATGATACTAGGTTTATTAAAACCGTCTTACGGTAAAGTTTTAATTAATGGCATAGAAATTGAAAATAAAAGAGTTGAATTGTTGAATCAAATAAATTTTATTTCACCCTATATTGAGCTTCCGAAAAAATTAACTGTAAAACAAAACTTAAATGTTTATGGGCGTCTTTATGATGTTAAAGAATTAGAAAAAAAAATAGAAGATCTCACAGAAAAATTAAGATTAAGTGAAATTTTACATAAAATAACTGGAGAGCTCTCTTCTGGTCAAAAAAATAGAGTGAGTCTTGCTAAATCAATAATAAATGACCCTAGTGTTCTTTTATTAGATGAACCAACAGCGTCTCTTGATCCAGAAACTGGTGATTATGTAAGAAGTTTTTTAGAAAAGTATCAAAGAGAAAAAAAGGCATCAATAGTTTTAGCTTCACACAATATGTCAGAAGTAGAAAGATTATGCTCATCAGTGTTAATGATGAAGAAGGGATTGATTATTGATCAAGGTACACCAAAAGGTTTAATAAAAAAACATGGGCGTAAAAACATGGAAGAAGTTTTTTTAAAAGTTAATAGGGATAATTCATGAATATAAATAAGATTTATGGTCTTTTTTTAAGACATTTTTATTTAATAAAAGGATCTTTACCTAGAGTTTTAGATCTTATTTATTGGCCTACTATTCAAATAATTCTTTGGGGATTTATTTCAAAATTTTTTTCCATCTACAGTGACTATTACAATAATACCTTAGGGATTATTCTAACATGCGCTATCCTTTATGATATTCTTTTCAGATCAAGCATTAGTTTTAACATGCTTTTTTTAGAGGAAATATGGAGTAGAAATTTTACAAATTTATTTATTGCTCCACTGAAATTAAAAGAAATAATAATTGCACTTATTATTACTGCTCTAATCAGAACTTTAATTGGATTAGTGCCAGCTATTATTTTAACTTCTCCATTATTTGGAGTTTCAATATTAAAATTAGGATTTCCATTGTTATTATTGTTTTTAAGTTTATATATTTTTGGAATAACTCTTGGTTTATTTGTTAGTGCTGGTCTTATGAGGTTTGGTCCCTCATTTGAGAATATTGCTTGGTCGTCTCTTTTTCTCCTAGCACCCTTAGGATGTATATATTATCCAATAGAAATACTTCCAGAATTTTTCCAAATAATGGCTAAAGCATTACCTTTGGTATATATTTTTGATGAAACAAGAAACATTTTACTAAATGACACAATTAATTATGAAAACTTAAAGTATGCATATTTATTTAATCTAATTTACCTAGGTTTTGGTATTGGATTATTTTACCACTCATTTCTGAAAGCTAGAATAAAAGGAACTTTAATAAATATGGGGGAATAATTGGTGCGCCTGCTAGGAGTCGAACCCAGAACCTCCTGATCCGAAGTCAGGCGCTCTATCCAGTTGAGCTACAAGCGCATTTAATATTAATATATCATTTTATGGAAAAAAAAATAAGTTTGAACGTAAAAGATGTTGAAAAGCATATTAGAGTAGATGTTTTTATCAATAAAAAAGAAAATGACCTTAGTAGAACAAGAATTAAAAATCTAATTTTAAATAAAAAATTAAAAATAAATGGAGAAATCATTACTGACCCCTCTAAAAAAATTTCATCAGGTGATGATATAATTCTAATCATTCCTGAACCAAAAAAAGCCTCGCTAAAGCCTTATAAATTTAAATTAAATATAATTTATGAAGATGAGGATGTAATTGTAATCGATAAGCCCTCTGGAATAGTAATGCATCCTGGAGCTGGTAATTTTGATAACACAATTGTAAATGCATTGATGAATTATGACAAAGGTTCTTTATCAAATATTGGAGATGAACTTAGGCCAGGTATTGTTCATCGAATAGATAAAGACACCTCTGGTTTAATTGTAATTGCAAAAAATAACCAAGCCCATGAAAATTTATCTATCCAATTTAGCAAACACACAATAACTAGAGTTTATCAATTATTAATTTGGGGTAAAATAAGACCTCAAAAAGGAAAAATTGAAACATTAATTACTAGAAGTTCTAAAAATAGACAAATGATGGAAGTAAGTCGTGTTAAAGGGAAAAAAGCTTTAACACATTACAAAACTTTAGAAATATTTGAAAATGAAAATACACCTACTTTAAGCCTACTAGATTGCAAACTTGAAACAGGAAGAACTCACCAAATAAGAGTACATATGAATTATCTTGGTCACAGTATTGTTGGAGATAATAAATATAAAAAAAAATTCAAAAAAATTAAGAATATTGATTCAAATCTTGAAAAAAACCTAACATCCTTAAAAAGACAATTTCTTCATGCCAAAACCATTGGATTTATACATCCCAAAAAAAATAAAGAAATGATTTTTAACTCAATTTTGCCACAAGAACTTGAAATTATTTTAAAAATACTAAGAAACACGTGCAAATAAAATATTGAAAAAAAGTTAAAATTAATTAGATAAACCTCTTATGAATACAACTTTTAACAACAATCTTCCCATTCTAAGTAACGAGGGTGGTTTGTCTGCGTATTTAGATCAAATTAAAAAGTTTCCTATGTTGGATGCTGAGGAAGAATACATGTTAGCAAAAAATTGGAGAACAACTGGAAATATTAAATCTGCTGAAAAACTTGTAACAAGTCATTTGAGATTAGTCGCAAAAATAGCAATGGGTTACAAAGGTTATGGATTACCAGTCAATGAAATGATTTCTGAAGGTAATGTTGGATTAATGCAGGCTGTAAAAAAATTTGAACCAGAAAAAGGATTTAGACTTGCAACATACGCAATGTGGTGGATTAAAGCTTCAATTCAAGAATATATCTTGAGATCTTGGAGCCTAGTTAAGATTGGGACAACAACAGCTCAAAAAAAATTATTTTTTAATTTAAAAAAATTAAAAAATCAAATTGCACCACAGTCAGAAGGTGATTTAAGAAACGAACATGTTGAAGAAATTGCAAACAAACTAGATGTTAGCAAAGATGAAGTTGTCTCCATGAATAGAAGATTGTCTGGAAAAGAATTTTCACTTAATGCACAAGTTGGTGAGGATGGAGATGAATGGCAAGATTGGTTAGTCGATAAACAACTTGACCATGATTTAAAATTTGCTCAACATGAAGAAATGAAACAACGAAAAGATCTATTAAAGGATTCTATTAAAATTTTAAATGATAGAGAAAGAGAAATTTTATATTCTAGAAGACTGAATGATGATCCTGCTACGCTTGAAGAATTGAGCAAAAAATACAAAATAAGCAGAGAAAGAATTAGACAAATCGAAAATAAAGCTTTTGAAAAATTACAAAAACATATGCTGCTATTAGCAAAATCTAAAAATTTATTACCTGTAAATTAAGTATCAAAAGGATTTTCGATAAGTATTGTATCTTCTCTCTCCGGACTTGTAGATACACTTGAAATTTTTGCTCCTATAAAATCTTCAACTGCATAAATGTATTCCTTTGCCTCTTCAGGAAGTTCTTCTATATTTTTAGTGCCAGATGTAGATTTTTTCCAACCTGGAAAAGTTTTGTATATCGGTTTAATCTTTAATTGATCTTCCACTGATGCTGGTAAATAATCAATTTTTTTTCCATTTAAATCATATTCAACACACATTTTAATTTCATCTAGTTCATCTAAAACGTCCAATTTAGTTAATGCAATACCGTCTATTCCTGAAATTTTAATTGTTTGTCTAACTAAAACACCATCAAACCATCCACATCTCCTCTTACGACTTGTAACTGTGCCAAACTCTTTTCCCTTCACACCTAACAATTCACCTATTTTATCATGAAGTTCTGTTGGAAATGGTCCTTCGCCAACTCTTGTTGTATATGCTTTGGTAATTCCTAAAACATAGTTAATTGTATTAGGACCACAACCTGATCCTGTTGCAGCGCTAGAAGCTACTGTATTTGATGACGTAACAAATGGATATGTTCCATGATCCACATCTAATAAAATGCCTTGTGCACCTTCAAATAATATCTTTTTTTTTTGTCTTTTAAATTTATCAATTTTTAACCATACCGGTTGAGAAAATTTAAGAATTTCTGGAGCAATTTCTAACAAATCTTTTTTTAATTTTTCCTTTTTAAAAACTTTTTTACCCAGTCCTTTTCTTATAGCATTATGATGCATTAAAACTGAGTCTAGTCTGCTATCTAAATTTTTTTCTGATCTTAAATCCATAACTCTAATAGATCTTCTGCCAACCTTATCCTCATACGCAGGTCCTATGCCTCTTCTAGTAGTGCCCAATTTACTTTTTCCAGCAGAGTCTTCTCTTATCTCATCCATTTCTTTATGAAATGGTAAAATCAGATTTGCAGACTCTGAAATGATAAAATTATCAATATTAACGTCAACACCTTTGTCTTTAATTTCTTTAATTTCTTCAAGTAAAGCCCAGGGATCAACAACAACTCCATTTCCAATTATTGAAATTTTATTTTTTCTAACAATACCAGATGGAAGCAATCTTAATTTGTACGTTATACCATCTATTACCAAAGTATGGCCAGCATTGTGACCTCCCTGAAATCTGATAATAATATCCGCTTGTTCAGAAAGCCAATCAACAATTTTTCCTTTCCCTTCATCACCCCATTGAGAGCCTACTACAACTATATTTCTCATTATTTGAATCTTTTATTTATGTTCATTGAAACTAAATGATTAACTGGGCCGTGTCCTTTACCATATTTTGGGTTGTTTAATATTGCGGAATTTACATACTTAATTCCTAGCCCACAAGCATTCTTAATAGTTTTTCCACATGAAATAAAAGTTGTAATTGCGCTTGATAAAGTACAACCAGTTCCATGGGTATTTTTAGTCTTATGTCTGGGGCTATAAAAAATTTTAAAATCTGACTTACTTAAAAAAATATCCTCAACCATCTTATTTTTTAAATGACCGCCTTTTATAAGAACGTTCTTTGCACCATAATTAATTAACTTGTTTGCGGCAATAATCATGTCTTCTTTATTTTTAATCTTTACACCCGTCAAAACTTCAGCTTCAGGTATATTGGGGGTAACTAAATTAACTCGATGAATAAGTTTTTTTTTCAAGAAATCTATAGCATTATCATCAATTAGTTTAGTACCTCCTTTAGCAACCATAACAGGATCGAGAACAACTTTTTTTATATTAAGTTTTTGTAAAGAATATATTACATTTTTAATAACTAAGTGAGAATGAAGCATGCCAATTTTAATTGCATCAGGTCTAATATCACTAGCTGAAAAAATTATTTGTTTTTTGATTTCATTTGGAGATATTGGAATGACTGATTTCACACCTTTCGTATTTTGAACAGTAATAGCTGTTATAGCTGTTAATGCATAAGAACCGAGACTAGTAATTGTTTTAATATCAGCTTGAATTCCGGCTCCTCCAGATGAATCTGATCCGGCAATAATCAAAATTTTCGATTTCGGTTTCAATTTATTTAATCTTTTTTGATATAATATTTACGCATTTAGAAAGAACTATTTTATTTTCACTTTCTCCCATTACTCTTATTTTGGACTCCGTGCCTGACTTTCTAACTAAAATTCTTCCATTGCCCTTAATTAATTTTTCTGCAATTTTTATAGCCTTCTTTACCTCAGGCTTATAGATAATATTTTTATCTTTAACAGAAATATTATTTAAAAGTTGTGGTGTTTTATGAAATCTCTCAAAAAATTCACTTGCCTTTTTTCCTTTTCTCAAAGCAAAGAGGGCCTCTAAAGCAACAAGTAAACCATCTCCTGTTGTTGCAAATTTTCCTAGGATTATATGTCCTGACTGTTCTCCACCTAGATTAAATTTATATTTTTGCATCTTCTCTTTTACATATCTATCTCCAACATTTGCTCTAATAAATTTTATTCCCTCTGATTTAAAATATTTCTCAAGACCATAATTTGACATCAATGTTCCAACAACTCCCCCTCGTAACATTTTTTTATTTTTCCATCTTGTTGCTAAAGCAGCTATAATTTGATCTCCATCTACAATATTGCTTTTCTCATCACACATTATAATTCTATCAGCATCACCATCTAAGGAAATACCGATATGAGCTTTATATTTTTTAACTGCAGATCTTATTTTTTTTGGAAAAGTTGAACCGCAATTTTTATTTATATTTAAACCATCAGGATTTACACCTATAGCAATTACTTTAGCCCCTAATGATTTTAATAATTCAGGGCCTGCCTTGTAACCAGCTCCATTGGCACAATCAATTACAATTCTTAATCCTCTTAGATTAAACCTTTTTGTAAAATTTTTTTTTAATATTCTAATATATTTTTGTGTTCCTGTTTCTAATCTTTTAACCCTACCCAGTTTTTCAGGTTTAGAGAGATTTTTCGAGATCTTTTTATCAATAAGCCCCTCAATTTTTTTTTCTATCTTATCTGATAATTTCATTCCATCAGGACCAAATAATTTTAAGCCATTATCATAGTGCGGATTATGTGAAGCAGTGATCATTATACCCATATTAGCTTTCATTTGTTTTGTCAGCATAGCTAATCCATTAGTTGGTAAAGGTCCTAAAGTATAAACATGCATGCCAGAAGAGGCCAAACCAGAAACTAAAGCTGGTTCTAAAGTATAACCTGATAACCTTGTATCTTTAGCAATTATTGCTGTTTGTTTCTTTTTTTTTTGAGATTTAAAATATGTTCCACTTGCAAGTCCAAATTTAAAAAACATATCCCCATTAATATATTTACTATTGATGGCACCTCTTATTCCATCTGTTCCAAAGTATTTTTTTGTCATTAATTATTTATTATTTCTTTAAAAACTTTTATTCCCTGCATTACCTCATTAACATCATGAACTCTTAAAATCTGAATTCCCTGCATCATAAGATATATTGAAGATGCCATTGTTCCGCCAATTCTCGTATTGCTATCATTTTCTTTAGAAATATCTTTGATAAATCTTTTTCTTGAGTTTCCTACAAGTATAGGAAAACCAAGCGAATGAAAAATAGAAATACCTCTAATTAGACTCATATTATGTTTCAAATTTTTTCCAAATCCGATACCAGGATCTAAAATAATATTATTATGCTTAATGCCCTTAGATCTTATTAATTTAATCTTTTCATCAAAAAAATCGTATATATCTAATAGTTCATTTTTGTATTTTGGATTTTTTTGCATATTTTCAGGTGTTCCAATAGAATGTTGAATAATAAATGGAATTTTATATTTTTTTAAAACTCCTAAAGTTTTAGGATCATAACTAAGTCCTGAAACATCATTTATCAACTTTACTCCTAATTTTATGCCCTTTCGCATAATTTCAGATTTTCTTGTATCCAAAGATATTGGTATTTTATTTTTAATTAATCGTAAAATCTTATTAACTCTATTCCACTCATGTTTTTCATTTATTGGCTTTGATCCTGGTCTTGTTGACTCTCCACCAACATCCACTAAATTTGCACCTTTGTTATACAAATTTATAGCATGAATTTTACCTTTATTTTTTGTGTTAAATTTTCCTCCATCTGAAAAACTATCAGGAGTTAGGTTTAAGACTCCCATTATATTTGGAAGTTTTTTAAAATTTAAGTTAGAGAAACTTTTTTTTTTTATTTTAATTCTTTGGATATCTGCATTTATTTTTTTTTTTAAGCTTTTAGGTAAATATTTGATTTGGTCAATTGAAATTTTTTTTTTTGATTGTCTTGTTATTATTTCAACGTGATCAAATGATATTTCTTTTATCTGATGTAAAGGAATTGATCTCTTTTTATCAACTAAATCCTTTGATTGTTTACCAAAATAGAAATTACACGCCTTTGTGTAATATCTTTTCATTGTTTTAATTAATGGACAATTTTTGGTTTTAAGCCCATTGCACCCAGGGCTGAGCTTTTATCATCCTTATCCTCTGGTTTTTCTAATATTTTATCTTTTGGATATATATTTTTATTAATTATATTTTCTATTTCTTCACCAGTTAAAGTCTCGTAAGTTATTAAAGCTTTCGCGATTTTATGCAAATCATCAATTTTTTCAGTTAGTATTTTTTTAGCTTGATTGTAACCTTCATCAACCAATTTTCTTATTTCTTTGTCAATTTTTTGTGCAACTGCTTCAGATACAGATTGGGTTTGTGTGACTGATCTTCCTAAAAATACCTCTTCTTGATTTTCACCATATTCTACAGGTCCCATTTCCTCGCTCATTCCATATTTTGTTACCATAGCTCTCGCAAGTTGAGTTGCTTGATTAATATCTGATCCAGATCCTCCACCGGCACCTGTTGTAATATCATCTTTACCAAATATTAATTCCTCTGCAACTCTTCCACCAAAACATACAGCTAATCTTGCTTTGAGATATTTAATTGAATAGCCATGCTTATCTCTTTCGGGAAGATTCATAACCATTCCTAACGCTCTACCTCTTGGAATAATTGTAGCTTTATGAATTGGATCATAACTGGGCATGTTAAATGAAACTAGTGCATGACCGCCTTCGTGATAAGCTGTTAATTTTTTCTCATCTTCAGTCATTACCATTGATCTTCTTTCAGCACCCATCATTACTTTATCTTTAGCTTCCTCAAACTCAACTAAAGTTACAATTCTTTTATTTTTTCTTGCTGCTAACAAAGCTGCCTCATTTACTAAATTTGCTAAATCTGCTCCTGAAAAACCTGGGGTTCCTCGTGCGATCGTTCTTAAATTTACATCAGGAGCCATTTTAATTTTTTTAACGTGTACTTTTAAAATTTTTTCTCTGCCAATTATGTCTGGATTAGAAACTACGACCTGTCTATCAAATCTTCCTGGTCTTAATAAAGCTGGATCTAAAACATCTGGTCTATTTGTTGCTGCAATAATGATAACACCCTCATTTGTATCAAAGCCATCCATCTCAACTAATAGCTGATTGAGCGTTTGTTCTCTTTCGTCATTTCCTCCACCTAATCCTGCACCTCTACTTCTTCCAACAGCATCAATCTCATCTATAAAAATTATACAAGGAGAATTCTTTTTTCCTTGTTCAAACATATCTCTTACACGAGAAGCTCCAACTCCAACAAACATTTCAACAAAATCAGATCCTGAAATAGTAAAAAAAGGTACACCTGCTTCTCCAGCTATAGCTCTTGCAAGTAAAGTTTTACCTGTGCCTGGAGGTCCTACTAACAATGCACCTCGAGGAATTTTACCACCAAGTCTACTAAATTTTTTTGGATCTTTTAAAAATTCAACAATTTCTTCAACTTCCTCTTTGGCCTCTTCAACACCCGCTACATCGTTAAAAGTTACTTTTCCTTTTAACTCGTTCATCATTTTTGCTTTTGATCTTCCAAAGCCCATTGCACCGCCTTTTCCACCCTGCATTTGTCTCATGAAAAAAATCCAAACAGCAATTAACAATAACATAGGGAACCAAGACAATAATACACCAAAAAGCGATGGCATCTTTTCATCCATGGGTGCAGCCGAAATACTCACGCCTTTCTCAGAAAGTTTTTCAATTAAATTTGGATCATTAGGTGAATAAGTTGTGAAATTATTACCATTAGAAAAAACACCCTTAATATTGTTTCCTTGAATTTCAACCTTTAAAACTTCACCTTTGTCAACTGAGTCTAAAAATTCAGAAAATATGATTTGATTGCCTCCTCGTATATTCGATTGAGGATTTTTAAACATATTGTATAGCCCTATAGTCAAAAAGACTATTATTGCCCACATTGCTAAATTTTTTATATTCATGACTATAAAATAAGAATTATTCTAAATTAAACAAGTGACAATTTCCAATAATGTCTCAATATTCTAAAATTCTTTACAAATAATTACTGTTTGGTTAATTTTTTGTATAATACAACCACCCAAAGTAACTTTAAAGGAAACTTTTCTCTCAATTTCATTAATAATTTTGTCCAATTTCTTACCTCTAACAGAATAATATCTTTTACTAACTAAAAGCAAAATATCAGACAAACCCCTAAAAATTACTTCGTGAGGATTTTTGAAAAAATTTTCGCTTAATATTGCTTTATCTTTATTGGCTGAGATAAACGAATTTTTTCTTATGTTTCTCTCAACATAAAAATTTACAACTTCATTGGAGTATTTTAAGTTTTGCAAGGTATTCATAAACTTTTTTTGATCCAGTCCAGTTTGTTCTAAGTTTTTAATAAAATTCCTTACCTTAATCCTTTGAAATTTTTCATTTATATTAGATGGATCATTCACATAAAAATTAAATACCGTTTTTGCAATATATATGAGATCATCTTTTTTTTGATATAATAATGGTCTTAGTATATTTACTCCCTTAATTTTTGTTTTTTTATCCAGTGAAATCAGTCCTTTTAAACCACTTCCTCTAAGCATTCTTATAAAAAAATTTTCAAATAAATCATTTAAATGGTGTCCTAAAAGAATGTTGGAAATTCCTAAATTTTTACTTTTAGATAAAAGTATCTCATACCTTTTTTTTCTTGCTATAGCTTGAATATTTTTTATTGGTTTTGCTCCTTTCCAAGTCAATATTTCAGCATTGATCTTACAATTATTTAATCTTTTTTTAACTATACTGGCTTCATTAGTAGACTCAGATCTTAGTTTATGATCTATAATAAAAAATTTCATCAACACATTATTTTTAATTGAATAAATTTTAGATAAAAAAGCCAATGCTAAGCTGTCAGGCCCCCCAGATACTGCAACTATAAAATTATGTTTGGGATCGAGAGATTTTTCAAAATTATTGTAAATTTTAGTTATTCTTTTATCTTTAAGTTTATTAATTAAAATTTTAGGAATTTTGGTTTTTGCACTCAAATTTTTGAGACTCATATTTAGCTTTTTGTATCACAGATTGATTGGCATTTGGATATTGAGTTTCAACGCCATTAATCATTTTACATCCTTGATCTTTTTCTCCAATCTGAACCATCGATACACCAAGCTTTAACAAATTAATAGGAGCTTTTTCACCCTTTGGATATTTTTGATATCCCTCTAAATATGCAGACGCAGCATCTGTATACAATTGTCTAATTCTAAATGTTTCTGCATACCAATATTGCGCATTACCAGCTAGGTCATGTTCTGGGTTGGTTTCTACAAACTCTCTGAAAGCTCTTTCAGCGGTAGAATAGTCCCCAACTTTCAAAAAACTTGTTGCAAATTCATATTGTTCTTTTGGTGAAGATTCTGGAAGAATTTTTTCCTCTGCTTGAAAGGTTTCTGTTACAATTGTAGCTGTAGTATCAATAGATTGAGTTTGTTGAGTAGTTTCATTAGTAGAATTATCTTTGTAAGAAATTGATCCAAGATCTTGTGGCTGCGAACTACCAGGTAAAATTTCTTCATCGTTATTGGATTTTTTCTTAACAGTTTTTATTTCTTCACTAGAAAATACTTTAGTCTCTAATTCTTGAAATCTTATTTGATTATCAGCTTGTCCTTTTGACATTCTGTTTGATAATTTATCTAATTTAAAATTTATCTCTTCAAATTTATTTGTGAGTTCTTGGAATTGTTTCTCGATTTCAGAAAGTTTTAATAGATGTCTTGTAAGCACATCCTCAGAGTTATAATTTGATAATTCATTATTATTTCCACTCAAATCTACTGAACCAGAGTAAACCGCTTTTTCTAAAGTTTTTATATCCTTCTGAAGTTTTTCCAAAATTTCATAAAAATTGTGATTATCGGCTAATGAATAATTAATTGAAAAAAAATTTAATAAAATTATTAATTTTAAAAATAAAATCTTGTTTAAGAATTTCATTGTTAAAGTTATTATTAAAATAATGGCAAAAAAAAGACCCTTAAACAAAAAATGCCTAAGGGTCTTTTAAATTACAAAAATTAGTTTGCTTTTACAGTAACTGATCTTCTGTTTTTTGACCAAGCTAAAGGATTTGAACCTGAGTCTACAGGTCTCTCTTTACCATAACTTAAAACTGAAATTCTGTCTGAAGAAATTCCATATGTCATCAAATAATCTTTTGCAGCATTGGCTCTTCTTTCGCCCAGTGCTAAATTGTACTCTCTTGTTCCTCTTTCATCTGCATGACCTTCTAGTACTATCGTTACTTTAGAATTTTTTCTTAACCATGCGGCTTGTTTTCTTAAAGTATCTCTAGAAGCAGTAGTTAAAACTGACTCATTAGTTGCAAAAAATACTCTATCAGGAACTCCAGATGCTAAATACTCAACTGTATCTGTTCCAGTATAAACATCACCTTGCATTTGACCTGTTGATTTTTTTGTTGCACAAGCTGATAGCGCTAAACATGCAACCATCACTAAAAATGCATTTTTTAAAATTTTGTTTAATTTCATTAATTACTCCTTGATCAATATTTCTAATACTTAACTTTTTCACAACTAATTAGATGTTTCAAGTTAAAAAATCAAGATAATATTAGTTAATTACT
>Ga0163109_10001327_pt1 | contig 19608 bp, 27 predicted proteins | sample CRUFie1St13metaG_FD_108704 | JGI IMG/M metagenome (GOLD analysis project Ga0163109, IMG submission 108704) | Marine microbial communities from the Costa Rica Dome - CRUD Field 142mm St13 metaG | ecosystem: Environmental > Aquatic > Marine > Oceanic > Photic zone | place: Costa Rica: the Eastern... | reverse complement strand
CTCTGAGATCCGTTTTCGGCATGAATGGTATGCTTGCCGATGGTTCTACTGCATCTGGTTTCCGCTCCATGGTTGTGGCACAGTTTACGGCTGTATCACTACAGAAGGATGACCGTGCATTTGTTAAGTATAACCCAGTATCCAGAACTTATGATGGTATTGCAATTACAAAGGTAACTGGTGCTCAACTCGCATCAGAATCTAGTTCCACTAACTCAAATACTGTTTATCACTTAGACAGTAGAGCTGTCTATAGAAAGGGTTGGGAGACATCTCACATTTCTATGGTTAATGATTCGATCATTCAGATCGTATCTGTGTTCGCTATCGGATTCAATAAGCACTTTAATTGTGAGTCTGGTGGTGACGCATCTATTACCAACTCCAACTCTAACTTTGGTCAGATTGCTCTTGTTTCTGAAGGATTTAAGAAAGAAGCATTCGCAAAAGATGATGAGGGTTATGTTACATCAATTGTAGCTCCTCAAAATATTTCAGAAGAAGAGTCTAATATTGACCTATTCACCTTAGATGTTGGTCTGACCACAACCGTTGGTGTTTCTAGTCACATCTATCTCTTTGGATTCAAAGATGCTGATAACCCACCAGCAATTATTTCACAAGGTTTTCGTGTTGGTGCAAGACAAGATGATAAACTATTTGTAACCGTTAATGGAACAACATATGATGCAAATATTCTAACTACTGAAAATCTTGTATCAGCAGCATCAACAATTGCTTTTGGATTAGGATCAAAAGAAAAGATTGTAGATATTAATGGTATTGATACCGAAGGACGTTTCTCTACCACAATAGATCATGGTCTGAAAACTGGAGAAAAGATTCGTATTCTAAGTGAAGATGGAGATCTCTCAGAAAATCTAGAGGAAGATACTGTTTATTTTGCAATTGTAGATGGAATCAATTTCTCTCTATTCAGAGTTGCATCAACTCTAAGTGATGCACTTAGGGGAGAGGCGATCACAGTTTATGGTGGAACTGGTCTCAGGGTAGAAAGTAGAGTATCAGATAAAGCGGCCAATGAAATTGGTTGCCCTGTCTTATTTGACCCAAATCATAATAATTGGTTTATCCATTGTGCTGAAGGAAATAATATTTTCAATGGTTTCCTTTCCGAAGGTGGTATAGTTGGAATCGGAGAACAAACTCCAGAAACCTTTATCAAGAGAAGATCTGATAACAGATCACTTGGTGATAAAGTTTACAAAGTAAGATACTTTGTTCCCAAGGAATCATCCATTGGTAGAAATCCAGTAGAAGGATTTATTCTGCAGGATAGTAATTCTACTAGTGTAAGAAATGATCAAGATTTTACACTTGCATCAATTGATGTCACTGATTATGACTTCAATAGGAATCCAGGATACATTTCAACTTGTTCTGTAAGTGGATCAACTGTCACCACAAGAGTAGATCTTCCACACAATTTAAATGTTGGTGATCGTATTAATATCGTCGATGTAAAGAGTACCACTAATTCAACTGGTGATGCCTTGAGTGGATATAATGGAACATTTGAAGTTACAACAATTCCAGATGATAAAACATTTACTTATGCTGTAACTGATGTTGATGGTAATACAAGGTTGCCTGGTGATTTCACCTCTGATATGAATACTAGAGTTGCCTTGATGGCAAGATATCAGAGAGTTGATAACAAGAATAACATAAGTCTCTATAGATCAGAAGTTATTCAAAATCATATTCCAGGAATTAGTGATGGTATCTTCCACTTCAATATCCTGGCAGCAAATAATACAATTGTTGAAGAATTTGACAATCTTAGTTTCTTACCCAAGATTGAGAGATTCTTCCCACAGTTGGATCGAGATAACGTAGATCCTAACCCAAGAGCTGCACAATCATACGCTAAGAGAAATCCTATTGCTGATGTTGCAGTAGATGATCCAGAGAACAGTATCACTAGAGAAACTATTGATTACTTCTCAAAACTTGTTGGATATGGTAACACTGTTCTTTCGTTTGAGAGAAACGATACTGTTGGTATTGCGACAGTTACTCTAGATAGACCACATAATTTCTCAGGTATTGTAACATATTCATCACTCACTGGTGGAAGTGGGTTTACCGAGGGAGATTACTATAATGTCAAACTATTAAATGATGGAACCGTTGATTGGGATGGTGCAACCGCAAGAGTCACTGTTGGTTCTGGTGGTGCAGTAGAAAATGTTCAGATTATATCTGGTGGTTCGGGTTATGCTAATGGTGAGACTCTAGATATCGAAGGATTCTCTGGGGCTGAAATTACGATTGCAAATTCTGGAATCACAACCTTTGTAGGAAATGCAATTCAATTAACTGGTATTGGTAAAACTGAAGATGGAATTTTTGAAGTTCTTTCTACTCCATCAAAAACAGAAGTATCATTCGCAGTTACAACTGGAGATCCAAATCCATTCATAGATCAATATCTTGTTGATTGTGGAAAGGTTATTGGTATTAGCACAGCAGTATCTTTTAGTGGTATTTCTACAATTACCACACGCGATGCTCATGGATTTGTTGCTGGATCTGCCTTCAGAATCATTGACAATTCAAGTAATAATTTAGGTGATTATAATGTTCTTGAAAGAGTTGGCATTCTAACATTTACCGTCTCAACAGCAACCGATCTATCACTCCTTCATCCAGAAAGATTATTACCCACAGCATATTCAGCTAAGGGTGGTGAAGTTAGTGCAGAGACAGAATCTATTGGATCCAGAGTAAATAACATGTTCGATGGAGAATATGGAACTCTGAGTAATACCATTGGAGAATCCCAAGCTGATGATAAAGTCAAGATCCAACTTGCAAATTCGGGTATTGGAACTGATGTAAGATTCCCCATTGGATCATTTATTGAGATTGATGGCGAGATTATGAGAATCTCCACTGATAATCTTTCTGGTTCTAATAATGATGAACTAGAAGTTATTAGAGGTTATCTAGGATCACGGACCAAATCTCATAAAGAAGGATCATTAGTCAGAAAGATCAAAGTCAAAGGTATTGAACTTCGTAGACCTTCAATTCTAAGAGGTTCTGGTCACACATTTGAATACCTAGGTTATGGTCCTGGTAACTATTCAACTGGTCTACCTCAGGTACAGACAATCACTCTAACTGATAAGGAAGAGTTCTTAACACAATCTCAGAAGAGATCTGGTGGTGTGGTTGTTTACACTGCTATGAACAATGACGGTGACTTCTTTATTGGTAATAAAGTTATTAACCCATCGACTGGTGCAGAATCCACATTTGATGCACCAATTCCAAGTATTCGTGGTGAAGATCCTTCAGTTCTATCTGTTATCTTCGACGAAGTTACAGTTCGTCAGAGACTCATTGTTGAAGGTGGTCCCGCTAAGACACTACTATCTCAGTTTGATGGCCCACTAAGAGTCAACAATGTTGTTAATATCACTGGCAACACCAAGATTGATGCAAACCTTGAAGTTACTGGTAGATTTAAATCTAGTGGAAGTGCTGAGATTGATGGTGCTCTAAATGTTGCTGGTGTTGGTACATTTGCCGGTAAGATTGAAGGTTCTGTTGGTGCTGATCTCGGTAACGTAAGAATTGGTACTGGATCATCTACTGGACGTGTTGAATCTAGAAATGGTGAAAATCTGGTTCTAAAATCTGTCACAACCAATGTAATGGTTGAGGACAATCTAGTTGTTGATGGTAAGGTCACCTGTAATACAATTCAGGCTGATAATATTATTCCTGTTGGTGGTATTGTTCCTTGGGCAGGTACAGAAACTAATGCACCAAATGGATGGTTGATTTGTAATGGACAAACTGTAAGTCAATCAACATATTCACAACTGTATGCTACTCTCACTGATAATGGAACTGATTTCCCATATGGTCCAAATCCATCTGGATCAACCTTTAAAATTCCAGATCTAAGAGATAGGTTCCTTGTAACATCTGGTGGAACAGCTGGTGGAACTGGTTATGTTCGTGGTTCAACGGGTGGTCAGAGAGATGCAAGTGTAATTACTCATAATCACACTGTCACAAATGATCCCGTTGCGGATCACAATCACCCAATTAGTGATCACTCTGGACATACTCATCCAAATGATCCAGTTGCTGCTCATGATCACAACGTTGATCCTGCTGCAGATCACTCACATACCGTAAATACTGGTGGTCCACACAATCACACTATTAATGCACAGAATGCACCTCATAATCACGTTGTGAACGCAAATAATGCACCTCATACTCACCCATCTAGGGGTGCTAATGCACCTCACCGTCACTCCATCAATGGATTCGGTACTACGCCTGCAAACAGACCATCACAAATGATTCGTGACGATGATAGACAACCATCTCCAAGAGGAGCATCGAACACTAACACTGCTAATGCACCTCATAGTCACATTGTTAATTCACGAAATGCACCTCATGGACACCCATCTAGGGGTGCTAATGCACCTCATGCTCACCCATCTAGATCACATCCAGGTCATACTCACCCAAGTAGAGCTGCTGGCGGTCACAATCACAATGCAGATCCAGCTGGATCACACACTCATACCAACAACCCTGGATCAGATAGTGATCACACTTTAGGAGATAGAGGTGGTCATACACATGATGTAAGTTCAGATCCCGCAGGTGTTTCCTCAACCGCCAGGAATTTGCCTCCATATTTTGGACTCTTCTTCATTATCAAATCTCTATAACTAAATACTTAGAAAACCATATCAATGGCAAATTTTAAGAAGGTATTTAATTTTAGGGAAGGGGTTCAGGTTGATGACCAAACCTTCGTTGTCAATGGATCCCTGGTAGGAATTGGAACTTCAATACCAGGGAAATTTTTAGATGTTAGAAAAGATGCATCTTTTACTGGACTAACAACCTTTACCGATATTATCGTTACTACTGGTGCTACTTTTGAAACTGGTGCTGGTAAGAGTGTTGTTATTAGTAATTTCTCATTCACTGGTGATAGTACAAGCGGTGGTATATTAACTGCCTCTTCTGGAATTATTTCATATTTTGGTGATGGTTCGCAATTAGCAAACTTACCCACATCACAGTGGGTTGACGTTGATACTGGTATTGGTGTTTCTAGTGTTTATAATGGTGGAAACGTTGGTATTGCAACCTTAATCCCACAATTCCAACTTCAAGTTGCAGCTAATCCTAATGATGGTGATGGAATCGGTATTAGAGAAGGAAATATACTTGCTTCTGGATTCGTTACTGCAACTGGATATGATGGAAATGGCGCTCTTCTCACTGCTTTAAATGCAAGTGAACTCACGTCTGGTATTGTAACTCAAGCAAGAATACCAAGACTAGAACTAGATAAACTACCTCTGATTCCAGATTTCAAACTAGAACAGAACCAGCAATTAACTGGTGTTGTCACAGCCTTGGGTGGATTTATTGGTAGCATCGCTGGTGATATTCGTGGTGATATTGTTTCACCTGGATTCTCAACATTCACTGATGGTGAGTTTAAAGGAACTCTAACTGCTGTTGCATCCACAGCTTTAAGTCTACAAGGAACTCCTGATATTTTTGTTGGTCTAGTTTCAGCAACACATGCAGATCTTGGTGTTGCTGTTACTGTTGCTAGAGGAATTGTAACAAACGATCTAAAAGTTGGCGTACTAACAGTCACAGATGGTGATGTTAAAGTTGGTGCTGAAGGTATTGAATTTAATATTATTGATGGAAAAGTTGGTATTGGAACCACACAAGCAACTACTTCTGAAGTTGTTATTCAAGGTGCAAATAATGCACGTCTAGAAGTTGTTACACAGAATGGATATTCTGCACTCAACATTGGTGGAGATCTTGGAATTGGTGTAAGCACTGTTGAATTAAAGTATGAGAATCAAGAACTAGTTTTATCAAATTATGCTAATGGAGATTTCTCATATTTCTTGAACCAGAATCAAGCATCTCCAGGTGGTGTTTTCAGATGGAAACAAGGTGATTCAAATGCAGTAATCATGACCCTCACTAAAGATGGGAAACTTGGTCTTGGAGCAACAGATCCAACTGATGAATTGCATGTAGTTGGTGATACTCTACTGAATGGTCGTCTAGAAGTAACAGGAATAAGCACATTCCAAAACGATGTAGAAATTAGAGGTGCCCTTACATATAATTCTCTATCTGGTATAGCTACGGCTTTTGATTTACAAGTTGCAAATGATTTAACTGTAAATTCAAATGCTATTTTTGAAGGAACTGTTAATTTCCCCTCCGCCGCTAATTTCAATACGACAAGTGGCGTTTCAACATTCAATGATTTAAATGTTAATGGAAGTCTTGGGCTTGCTCAAACAGATTTCAATCTCAATACTTCACTTGGATTATCAACATTTGCTAATGTTAACGTTTTAGAGACACTTACATTAAGCAATCCCCTTAACAGTAATATATCTGTTATCACAGGAGTTTCAACCTTTGTCGATGTAAATGTTCTTGGTTTTGCAACTGTTGGTGGTGGCCTAACTGTTACTGGTATGAGCACATTTTTGGGTGGTCTTGCTGTTGGTACAGGTATTACTCCTTTTGTTGCAGCAGGTGCTACCATATCATTCCCACTATCTATTGGTAGCACAACTGGTGTAGATATTCCTGGTGATTTAAATGTTAATGGATTTTTAAGTATCGGACTAACAGCAACATTCTCGGATGATGTTAATATTGAGGGACTAGTTGGATTTAGATCAGACCAAGCTTTCAATTCACTGGGTGGTATTAGTACTTTCAATACCTTGGATGTAAAAGATGTTCTAACAGTTTCCGCTGGAGCGAGCATTTTTGGTCAAATATTCCCATTTGAAGTTGCTGACTCTGATGATCTTATCTTTAATACATTAGGTATTGTAGCAATTTCAACATTCACTGACAACGTTGCCATTGGTAAATCAGTTGTTGTTGGTGCTACTGAGACTCCCAGATGTGTAGTTGATGTTGGATTCAAAACTGATTCTTTCATCGGTATCCCTACTGTTGCCAGTGATATGAGAGATGGCACATTACCAGATGGTGAAGGTGGATTCTCTTCTATTCCTCCAGCTATTGAAGGAGCAATTATCTACAATATAACACTTCAAAAGCTGCAGTTCTATAATGGAACCGCATGGGAAACTGTCACCAGTTCATAAAAACTTGACAAGGTTCTAAATTTTGTGTAGAATCTGGCTTGTCCAGGATGATTCAGATAGCTATATCTCTATGAAGACTATTGAAAGACACCGTTATGATGGTAACGATATTATTGAGACTAGGGTTCTAGAGTTTGAGCCCTGGTCTCTTGATGAGATTGAAGAAGTATTAAATTTAATCCAATCAGAACTTACTGTAGATTTATTGAAGGGTAAAAAGTTAATGTACCCTGAAGATAAGGGTATCAATAGATTCTATGGTCACTGTTATCATGCAACTCAAGCATTGTACTATATGATAGATTCTGATGAGTTGGAATCATATAGTGGTGAAGATTATCGTGGAGAAAAACATTGGTGGTTGCAACATGGAGAGACTGTATATGATTGTACTGCTGAACAATATTGGGACGTAAAACAAGAACCACCATATAATACAGGAAAGAAAACTAAATGGTATGGGTGGAAAGGCAGGCCACAACAGATAAGTCTAGATCTTTGTGTTAGGGTTCTCGGATCAAGACTCAAAAAAGATTGGATAAAGGGTTGACAGGTGGGGTGATCTGATCTATATTAGCCAAGTGATCGGGACAGGAGTTCAACTCCCGAGGTCATACGTTCTTTAAATTCATTAAATGAATCCTACTATCAACATCTCTGTAGAAGTCCTTGCCATGTGGCAAAAGGTTCTTCTGACTTGTAACAACCCTCTCGGATTGACCGAAGAGTTGGTTGAAAAGACTCTTAAGACTGCACCTCCGAAGGAGTATCCTGGTGCTACTTTCTTGGGTCGTTATATCATCCCACGTCAGTTTGTTCGCTATGATGAAGCAGAACAACCTCGCGATAAGAATAATGACTCTGAGCACGTTAATAACCTGACCAACAACTTCAATACTGTTGGTTATCGTGAAGATGCTCAACCTCCCATCGCTTGCTTTGACGCTCAGAGCACCAGTATTTTTGCACTTAAGGCGCAAGCTGGTTTCAACCGCGATGGTGCCCTGAACAAGCTGGGTCAAGAGTGCTACATCTTCGACATCTATGATTACGAAGATGAGTATGCTGAAGTTGTTGCTCGTAACATGAGCAATCACCACAGCAATCCTCAGTTGGATCAAAAGATCCCTGACTATGTGAAGGAGGTTGTCAACGCTAAAGAGCGTGGTCTGATTGAGAACACTCAGACTGCTATTGACGCCTTTGTTGATGTTATTGCTGCTGATCGTACTCCACAGCAACGTGGCAAGATCAAGAAGTCTTCCTACAGTGAGTGTGAAGTCTTCAGCAACTTCCGCACTTACAACTCCACTGGTCACAGTAAGAACACCCTGAATGGGTTCATCTCCACCAACGGACTTGCTAAGCAGGGTATTGAAAACCGCACTGCTGAAGAGATCAAGAAACAGGGATATATTGTGTATTGCTCTGGTTCTGGTAACAACAAGTCTGTATGGGCTCGTGCTATCAGTAATGCTGTCAAGTACAATGTGCCAGTCTATGTGATTGGTTACTCTCAGAATCGTGTAGACGATCTTGAAGAGTTTCGTAGTAAGTTCATCAACGATTGGAACGATCAGAAGGAGACCTGGGTACAGTTTGCTATGAGCATCTTTGATGACTGTGGTGAATTTGATGAGTCACGTATTCAAGTCAAACTGGCTGGATTCATGGCACAGTATATCAAACCCGATCCTAATGATAAGGGTCGTCCTACTGAACAGAACCTCGTCAATATGTACGGCAATTCTATTCAGTTTAGATCCACTGCTGATTGCCTCACTCTGACTCAACCCTGAGTCTGTGTGACAATCTGCAAACTGGTTGAGGGGCCCTTCACAGGGGCCCCTTTTCTGCTATAATAACTGTATCAACGCAAGAGAGCATGACCATCACCCTTCGCCCACATCAAAAGAAAGCAATTGATGCAATGTGGGACAATGGCAAAGGTCAGGTGATCATCCCTACGGGTGGTGGTAAGACTATTTGTATGATTGAAGACGCTAAAAAGCGTTTTGAGTGTAATGATCACACTCGTATTGTTGTAGTTGCTCCTCGTATTTTGTTGGCAGAACAACTCTGTAAAGAGTTTTTGGAGATTATTGATGATGCTGCTGTGTTTCATGTTCACAGTGGTGAAACTGAGCACTTTAGCAGCACAAAACCTGCATATATTGAACGGTGGTGTAAACAAGCGTATCGGAATCAACTAATTTTTACTACATATCATTCGTTGCATCGTATTCAGGAGGCAGGGATTGAAGTCGATACGATTTATTTCGATGAAGCGCATAACTCTGTTCAAAGGAACTTTTTCCCCGCTACAGAACACTTTGCTGCTGATTCTAGCCGTTGCTTTTTCTTCACTGCTACTCCTAAGCATTCTCTTACTGTTTTCAAGCCAGGTATGAATGACGGAGCAGTATATGGCAGAGTGATCTGCAACGTTCCTGCACCTAAACTGGTTGAGGAAGGTTATATTCTTCCTCCTAAAGTTGTGGTTCATCAACTCCCTCAGGGTGACTTTCAACAGTCTGATGAGAGAAACCTGCTGGATACTATTGATGCAAACTCGCTCAATAAGATTCTGATTGCTGCACGTTCTACAAAGCAAATTCTTCGTCTTGTCGGACAATCTGATTTTTGCTATCAACTCAAAGAGCGTGGCTACAACTGGATGTATATCACTAGCAAGACTGGTGCTATCATCAATGGCAAGAAAGTATCGCGTGAAGAGTTCTTCAAGACTCTTAATCAGTGGGGCACTGATGGCACTCGTTTCGTCGTGATGCATCACAGCATTTTGTCTGAAGGCATCAACGTCAAAGGACTGGAAGCAGTTCTATTCATGCGGAACATGGATTTCATCGGTATCAGTCAGTCTATCGGTCGTGTGATCCGTCTAGGTGGCGCTCAGAAGACGTTCGGACTGGTTTGTGTGCCAGTCTTTGACAAAGTGGGCATCAGCACCGCCAGGAGCGTTCAGGCTGTCGTGGATACCGTTTTTGAGCAGGGTGAACCTGCCATTTCAGTGGTGAGGCGCTAATGTTATCAGATAATATCTATGATATGGTGATTGAAATTGCCAAATCTTCACCATCTAAGAAACAAGTGGGCGCTATTCTGCTCAATAGGAATAAAGTAGTGGCAACTGCCACAAATATTGAAACGAAAACGCACCCACTACAGGCACGGTTCGCTGAACGGGTAGGATTGCATGAAAAGATCTTTTTACATGCAGAGATCGCAGCTTTGGTGAAATGTAGAGAAGAATGTGATACAATCGTAGTTGCTAGACTTGGTGGGCATAATCATGATGAACTTCGTATGGCAAAACCATGTCCAGTTTGTGCATTAGCACTCAAAGAAGCTGGCATAGATAAAGTACACTATACAACTAATGAAGGATTCTTATATCAATATGCATGATCCAGAATTAAATATAGAAGCGAATCATACATTTTCAGATCTAATTCATGTGATGCCGAATAGTCTCACAGAGGAGTTTTGTAATCATTGTATTCAGAAGTTTGAGAAAGATGATAGAAAGTGTCAAGGAATGACAACGGACGATGAAAATGCTAATGATAAATTTTCAACCGATCTTCTCATATCACCTCTCGATGATTGGAAAGATGAGGATTCCGTATTGTTTAATTCGTTGCAAGGTGGATTAGATAAATTCTTATTTAAATTTGGTAAAAAATTCAAATTCTTTGAATATCTAAAAGATTCGTCTGACGTTGGGTATCAAATACAAAGAACAAAACCAGGAGAATGTTATCATTGGCATTCTGATTACTGTAGAGAGGGAGCTGGACATCCTAGGTTATTGACATTTATTTGGTATTTCAATGATATTCATGAGGAAGGATATACTGAGTTCATTGATGGAACTAAAGTACAACCAAAAACGGGAAATTTACTCATTTTTCCAGCAACCTGGACATATTTGCACAGAGGATATCCACCAAAATCAGAGGTAAAATATATTTGCACTGGATGGATTAGTGCTCCACTATTAGGATATTAATTTTAATGTATAAATATTGTAGTTCGTCACTCATGTAAAAAATGACATTGAGAATTTTAAGATTTGCACCTTTGATTGTTGCGGGAGCTCTCCTTGGAGCTGGTCTCCAACATGGACAATTTCATCTATACAATAGTTTAGTACCTCACGTTCATCCAAACGGAGTTATTCACTCACACTAAATCATAACACCTTTGTCATGCATCCTGACTTAATTAAAAACAGTTACGTTATTATTCCAAATTTTATTGAATCTGATAGAGCAAAAACTCTATCAGATCAGTTCCGTAAGGATCATGAGATAAATCAATATGGAAGTGATGCTCAAGCACCAAACTCTGCTTGTGTTTATAACTATGAACCATCACTAAAACTTTTGCATGAAAAAGCGGGAGATCTGTCCGAGTTTCTTCAGAAACCAGTTCTCCCGACTTATGCGTATTCTAGAATTTATGCAAAGGGGGAAGTATTAAAGAAGCACACGGATCGTCTTTCGTGTGAGATTTCAGTGTCCGTAAATTTGGACAGTGATAAAGAATGGCCTCTCTACATCTATGACTCTGATGGAGCACCACATGAGATAAATCTTGGTCCAGGTGATGCAGTTGCATTTTTAGGATGTTTTCAAACTCACTGGAGGTTGGAATATACTGGAAACTATTGTTCTCAAGTTTTTCTACATTATGTGAGAGAAGATGGGTCTGCTGCTCAGTATGCAAATGATGGTGGTGATAAATTTAATGAGCAAGAGAGCAGAATCAAAGTTATCAATGAATATATCGAGATGGGATGGATTCCACCTCAGCATATTAAAGTTGAGTTAGGAAAAGAAGTAAAGAAATCTGCGGCATATGTGACTAACGTTGCAGATGCTATTGTTTATTTTGAAAATGCAATAGATCCTGATGTTTGTGATCGAGTAATTCAATATTGTAAAGATAAAAATGGGTGGAAACCTGCATTAACTGAAGGTGACACTGCACAGGGATTGAAAGAATCAAAACTTAGAAAGTGTGATACTTACATGCTGTCTGGAATTGAGGAAGGTGATCATATCGGGAGAGAATTAGATGATCTTATGTTCAAAGCATATAATAAATGCTTGAATGATTATAGTAAGAAATTTAGATTTGCTTCGTGTGATGGTGATGATGGTTATACAGTGTTAAGATATGGTGTTGGTGGTGAATATATTGAACACGTTGATCAGGGACCTAAAAATAATCGTACATTTACTGGTATAATGGCTCTGAACGATGACTATGAAGGTGGTGGACTTAACTTCTTTGGTGGATCTATATCTTATCAACTTGCAAAGGGTTCAGTAATTATATTCCCATCATCTTTCATGTATCCACATCGTGTTGTTCCAGTAATATCTGGAACTCGATATACTGTTGTAACATGGTTCCTTTGATGCCAAGACTTTCTAAAGAAAAATTGAATGAACTGTTTCCATATGAATCCTTTCCTATTCGTATGGAATGGAAAGATGGAAAGAGTAGTAAAGTAGCATGGTTTCAGTGTCATGAGCACATGCAGAAACAATACGATAGAGTGAAGAAACCACGTCTAAAAGTCGATGTCAGATATAAAGATCCATCATTGAAACCCGAAGAGAAACCAAAACGCAAGAGAAGGGCCAATTCTTAAACTGGTCGGGAGTGGTTGTAATCGGCGCTGATCTGGGATATATTGGCCATGTTGAGAGATCTACCACATGACTCAGACACTCGCTGACTTTGCTGCTCAACAAAATGCAAAGAATGACATTCAACTGAAGATTCGTGAGCATTGCTTGACTCTGTGTGATTTTCTAGTGAAAGATTTCATGCGTGTCAACAATAGCAAGACCGATGGATACAAGTTCTACATCGAAAGTGGTAGAAAGTATCACAGAATCATCATGGAGACTGGTGCTGGTTCTCGCGGTATTCATGCTTTTGTTGACATGAAAACTGGTGAAGTTTACAAACCAGCATCATGGAAAGCACCTGCAAAGATTGTGCGCTACAATCTTCTGATGATTGAGTCTCGCGAAGAATGTTTTGCCCGTGCAGATTGGGCAGGTTCTTATCTTTACATTCGCTGAGGATTAAATTATGTCAAGTTGGGAAACAAGGAATCTTCCTTACCTTTCGCATAAAGAATGGGGTCTGATCTTCTCTGCTGTTCGTAAAGCTCAGCAGAGGCAGGTTGTCAGTAGCAAATTCTATCAAGAATATGATGACATTTTGAACAAAATCTTTGATCTTGCACACTCTGAAACTTATCTAAACGACACATGAAGGATTGGAAAGTTTACTGTCTCACTGCATTCAATGCACTCCGCGCTAACGCGGAGCTTTGGAAAGATCCCGCCTATTTTCGTCCAATCACACGTATTTACTATGATCTAGTCTTCTGTTCTGGATACAATCGCACTGGATTGATCAGTGAAGCGGCATTGAATGACAAAAAAGAGCGCACAAACGATCATTGTTTGTCACCACAGTTCATCGCTAGGATGATCATGGACAATTCAGATCTGTACCTGTCTGATTATACTGTATTTGAGAATCTATTCAATCTAGCAAGAACCACAGTATGTGTCACCAAAGATGAAAACAGGCAACTGAGTCTGCTGACAGACAATGATGGTGAGGATTACAAAGTTTATGTACCGACCAACAAAAAGTATGGTCATTTGGGTATTAAACTGTATGAAAAAGTTGGACACCAATGGAAAGATGTTGTAGAATATGAAGGTGATATTGGAGATATTGCTCCAATAGACTTGTTAACTTACGAGAAAAACTTTTTGGTATGAAGTATCTACTTGTCGGTCTTGTAGCCACTGTTTTGTGGGAATTTGGCCATCCTTTTATCCCTGGTCTTGTTGTTGACCATGAACACACTCATCAATGTGAATTATGAATAGTCCGTATAATAGTGGTCTTGAAAACGTCGGTGATTGCGATTTCAACGCCTTTGTAAAAGTCCCTGGTACTTTTGAGCAACAGCGTAAACAACGCCTAGCAGAAACCATTGATGAATATCTCAATGAAGGCGACGGAGATGTTGTTGGTCAATTCTATCAAGATCTTCGCGATTGTATCACAGACCTTGCAAAGTATCACGATAAAAGAAAACTTAATGCTGAAGATGCCCTGAACGCTGTTCTAGGGTTTAGGCCAGTTGAGGAACTGGAACAAAATCCTGGCATGCCGCAAGGCAACCGCCTATAATTACAGAGTAACCAAAGGACACAATGCAGAACAAGCACATCGAACACATTGAAGATTCTATTCTGACTGGTGATCTGTCTGCTATTGACCTGCTCTACAATCCTACTCACATTTCTGTGAAGATGGATGGTTCTCCTGCAATTGTGTGGGGAACCAATCCTGCCAATGGCAAATTCTTTGTTGGCACTAAAGCTGTGTTCAACAAGACAAAGATTCGCATTGCTCACTCTCATGATGAGATTGATCAGTTCTATGATGATGAAGTGGCAGATATTCTTCATGCCTGCTTCAAGTATCTCCCACGTACTGATCAAGTCTATCAGGGTGATTTCATTGGTTGGGGCAATGGTACAAAGTTTGCACAAAACACCATCACCTATGTTTTCAATGAGTTCGTCACCCAAAAAATCATTATCGCTCCCCATACTTTCTACTTTGATATGGATGAGCAAAAAGATCTGCGGGAGATGACTGCATTCCCTTTGATGCAGATGTTTGATCATCATCCTAAAATCAAGTGGGTCCAGCCTTGTGTTGATCGTATCAAACCAGAGGGTATTTCTGCCCCTGTGATCAACAAAGAGATCGTCAATTTCCTTGATGAAAAGACTGCAAAGGTCTGTAAACAGATCATCAATGCATTCATCAGAGAAGGCAAAGAATTGACTGAGGCACTACTTGCTGAAATCTTTGGATGTAAGTATCTTGCCAATCTGTATATCTTGGTGATTGAAATGAAGGAGGATCTGATCGATTCTTTGATCATCACTGATGCTCCAAGATCTTTTATCAATCGTCTGGAGATCAAGCAAGAAGGGTTCATTATCTCAAATGATTATGGTGACATGATCAAACTGGTGGACCGTGAGACCTTCAGTGCTGCAAACTTCAACCAACGCAAGCGGTGGGCTAACTAAGAAACTAGCCTGGCTGCCCACAGAAGCGCCTGCAAGGTGCTATACTGGTTCTGTTCAACGAATCCCTTTGTCATGATCAACACAAACATTCAAGACGCTACTGATTCCCCCAAAGATTGGGATGATTTTTGGGAGAGTGATGAAGAAGAACTTCTTCAATTACTAATGCAACCCAACATCAATGCAGAGTATGTGAAAAACGTACTTAATGGCGAATCTGTCGCAGTAAAACGTGAATCCCCTCTTTCAGAATGATTGATTTTCTTATTAGCACACAACTTGAAGCACTTGGTAATCATACCGTTGCAGAATTTGCAGTCGGTTATTTGTTTGGTGGAGCTCTGATTATTGGAGCTCCTGGTGTATTCCTCTTCATTGCATTCATGCCAGCATTGCAGAGAACGAAAGGAGCACAGGTTGGATATAAAGATCATAAAGACTATGGTGATTCCTCTACCTATGAGAATGGTAAGATGAGTGATCAGAAACCATACACACATTACGTTAGGGCAGCAGTACAATGAAAAAGAAACTTAGAGCACAGATCAAATCCAGATGGTATTATGCTTTCTGGGGCACTGCTACAATCGCAGTAGTTTCTGGGCAAATTTACATCGGATCTGGTTATTTTCAGATGTCTGAGTCCATTAACTCTATTGCACAACCTGAGTGTTTAGTTTACGACGATTACTATGATTGAACTTCCACCAAGTTTTACTCATGAAGCACCCAAAGGATTTCACTATTCTGTGCAAGAACACAGAAGAAATATGCTATCGATATGGTTACATCACCCTGATCGGTATGTTTACACTAGTGACCCTGTTCGTACAATCTGGGGATTTTATGACACTAAAAAACAAGTGTATTGCGCCCCTATTAATGCAAAAAAGCATGGTGAAGTAGTGGAATTTGAAAAAACCCGTAATTATACGGCGATGCAGCTTAACTTGAAAGGTCTTGAATTCTTCTTTCAGTAGGCCAGTTCGCAAACTGGTCCAAACCACTTGACCAGGCCCCCTATCCGATGTATATTGGCCATGTTGAGAGGCATACAACCATAAGAGGAACGACAAACTGTTCCCGCCCCACTCAACTGCGGTGACTCCCTTGCTAGTTCAGAGTCAGCGGCGATTAGGAACTAGCAACCCACATATTGTTCATTTTTCAAATGCAACTCACCAATCAAAACTGCATCGTTGGCTTCTTCCCTGAAGCATATATTGCTGATGAAGGTGTTAAGCGTTTTCAGAAACGTGTGACTTTCCCTAATGGTCAAAAATCTTATAGCACTGTGACTATGCGTACAGCACGTAATGAGTGGGCAGAGCGTATTGCTAACGGTGCCGAGGTCACTAACTACAACACCGACAAAATGCCTGCTTCTGAGTATATGCCAATGAGTTGCTGAGACAGTCGGGAAACTGTCACACGGCCCCCTTCCATTGGGGGCCACATCCTGTATATTGGCCATGTTGAGAGGAACACCATCGATGATCAAAAACTCCTTCTACAAGGTTGAGATCGACACCCATGAGGCACCACTGCAACCGATTGTTTATTTCCGCAAGTGCCGCAAGTGCAACACTGCCAAGGGTATGGATCGCCAGCACAATCGTATTGTGAATGAGACTGTTGAGGCATGGCGTCCATTCTCTCAGCAGATCCGTCGTTACACAATCTCCCGTGTGCCAGCTGACGTAGTGGTACGCGGTGAGATCAGAACCGCCTGATCTGCTCTATACTGGCCACATACCAAACAAACCAATCAATTCAAATGGGAACACGTTCACGCATCGGCATTCAACTCTCAGACGATTCTATCCTGTCGGTTTATCACCACTGGGATGGTTATCCCGAGTGGCTTGGTCGCATTCTCAAAACTCACTTCAACACCCGTGAGCAAGTATCAGAATTGATTGATGGTGGTGATATGTCAGTCTGCTGGACAAAAGAGCGTTGGGGTGATGTCAATGAGTATGGTGGACAAATGAAAAAAGAGGTTGAGGAATATGGACCACAATACTATTCTGAGCGCGGTGAAGATTGCCCGCCAAGATTAGACAATTCGATTGTAGAATACCTTGCGAATGGTGAAGAGTTTGCTTATATCTTTAATCGTAAAAATGAATGGGTAGCAGTTGATCGTCATGAATTTGATGACAAAGATCCTGAGATTGTCCCTATCCCAGATGGAGCACTTGCAGTATGACAAACCTAACAAGATATTTTCTGGTCGCATTGACCCTCACATTAGCAGGTTTCTCTTATATCAATTACCTTGCTCAAAGAGATACCAATCAGCACCATTGTAACTATCTTCCAACTCAACATCCTGACTGCCATGTTTACTAAAGAAGATCACCAATTCATTGACTTTCTGTTCAATAAACTCACTTCCCAAACTGATACAGATATGATCGATTTGCATGATGATGATTCAACATGCGATCACCTTGAATTTGAAAAACTTGTAAATAATCCAAGAGAAAACAATTCAAATGAAAGTGCCTAGTCAATCTGAATTAATGCATCACAGACTACAGGCTTGGATTAGAGAAAACAATTCCCAAGATTTACAATATCTTGGTTTCTACCCTGATTCATTCGGGGTTTTTCATTATTGGTATCGCATTGGTAAAAAACATACTGTCACTGTTGAACAAATTGAAGATATTGAACTCATCTCAGAACCTGATGATGATGAAGAACCAAATATCTTCATAGGAGATAACATATGATTGACTCTACAAGCAACATCGATTATAATGAAATCATGAGTTTCTTTAACAACAAAACTAATATAACTAAACGTAGAAAAACTCTCTATGATCATGTCGTAGAATATTATGCCTACAACCAACAACAACAAAAGAGATGAATTAAACGATAGATATAAACTCTGGAAAACACAAGTCAGATCTTTACTACAAACAACTAATGATGTAGTTAAAGAATTTGATAAGTCTTTGTTGATGAAAGATGAAATTAGAAAAGAACGTTTATCTATCTGTTTTGAGTGTGAATACTTCAAAAAAGAACTTAATATGTGTAAAAAATGTGGTTGTAATATGAAACTCAAAACTAAACTGTATGCTGCTAAATGCCCAGTCAATAAATGGTAAACAATACTAAACATCCATGGGATATAAAACCTTGCAAATACTGTGGTTGTTATCCACCGAAAGGTCATTGGCGTCCATATACTTGGATGTACAAACATCAAGAAAGTTGTAGTAAAAGACCTAAAGAATCTTAATTAAAAAAGGTTAATTAAATATGGCTGCTTAATTTGTTTTTAATTGAGAATTGTTCTCTGGATACTATCCAATAATACCCTACTGAAAGCATCATAAAACCCTTAGAGAAGCACGTAGGAATGTGCGGAGTTGATGTGAGTAAAGCCCGTTCTAACACAGGAAAGCGGTTTTGTCAACCCCCAGAATCATCAGAATTTTCTATAGGGAATCTCGACTAGATTATGAGCGTTCATACACAAAACACATCTAGATCGCATATATAGTGCTATAATCATCATATACAATCTCGACTAGATTCACATGTACAAGCATTTCGACATCGATGAAGCAATTGCGAATCTATATAAAAGTCTCGACGAGACTGTACTAGATGCACCTGCATATGATCTAGACGAGGAATACGCACATAACACATACGACCTAGTAGAGCTTGCATACAAGCACTACGCATGATATACTAGTACGAGATACACACACACGCAAACACACACATGGCACACGTAATGTCTGTAGCACAGAAGCGTCACGTACAGGTAACACTAGACATGTATGTTTATGATGATTTAGAGTTGCCACAAAATGATGATGAGTGGTCAAAGCTTTTGGGACTCGAAGGAGACGAAGCTTTGACAGCAGATGTATACGAACCAACTAGTAAAGAATATTTTTAAATATTAATCAAGTCACCCTGTGACAGTTCGTGGATTGGCCAGTGGATATCTGTACAGACTGGCCAATTCTGAAATTGGCCCGAGGCATTTAAATCCTGGCCAAGGCCAATTCTTGAAGTGTCCACTATTTGCCCCATTCGTCCTGGCGATGGGGTATTCTTGTTTTGTTGAGAAAATTATTTCATGTTTGATGAACTTTGGTCCGAAATCAATGATGCTCAAGGTGAAATCTTTGATGTGATTGATTACAAAGAAGAATGGGAGAAAGAAGAGAAAAAGTTTGACGTAGAAAAATATATTAACTCAAACATCGATTACT
>Ga0163109_10001326_pt1 | contig 19608 bp, 39 predicted proteins | sample CRUFie1St13metaG_FD_108704 | JGI IMG/M metagenome (GOLD analysis project Ga0163109, IMG submission 108704) | Marine microbial communities from the Costa Rica Dome - CRUD Field 142mm St13 metaG | ecosystem: Environmental > Aquatic > Marine > Oceanic > Photic zone | place: Costa Rica: the Eastern... | reverse complement strand
TTTTCTTCTGCTAAACGAAGTTGTTGTCCCACTTGTTCTGCAGAGGATCCAGACGTTCCTAATCTTAAAGTCTTTCCAGCAATATTACTTGTCTGGATTTTCTCCATAGTCTCTTCACTAGTTTCAGTTTGAACAACTTCTCCACCAGTTTGTTTTCCAACCGCAACAGCAGTTTGACCACCAATAGTGAGAACTGGACCCTCGGAAATGTCTGCCATCTGTTCGGGACGGAAAACATCTCCAAAACCCTGTTTCATTTCTTCAGGTACGAGATTTAAAAATCCTTCCTTAGCTTTGTCAAACAGACCAGTAACACCAGAAGTTAAAGCTTGTAATTGTTCACTAAAGAATGTTTGCATTGGAGTGATAACTTTATCACCTATAAAATTTTTGGTATCTGTAAGTTTTCCTCCGGTAAAATCATCAATAGCATTGTATAAATTACTAGCTTGGTCTTTTAAGAACGTACCAGTATTTTTCAACATATCAACAAATTCAGTTAATTTACCATTAGTAAAGTCGTCTATACTGCTGTATATGTTATCAAAGGATTCTAAAATTTTTTGTTTCTGTTCTTCAAAAAATTCCAATACAGTATTTTTAATTTCTTCAATCTTAGGCCTAAATTTTTCTGTTATTCCATCTATAAATTCTTGTATTCTTTGAATGGCGTTACCAATACTTTTACCAATATTATATGGAAGATCTTCAAAAAATTCTCTAACACTATTAGCAAAATTTTCAACAGTTTTAACCAATTTTGGAATATAATCAACCAATCCAGCAAGAACAGAATATAGTAGAAAATCAAATATTCCACCTGTTTCTATTGGGTTAATACCAGTTCCTCTTCCTCCACGACCACTTGTTCTAGGTTTCGATAAAAAAGAACTTTTTCTTACAGACTTTCTTTCTCTATCTCTTTGTTTAAATAATCTTTTCTTCTCATCAATAATTGATTTTTGTAATCCAAGATTTAAATTAAGAAGGAGTTCATTTATTGAAAGTAAATTCTTATTTGTTTCTTGGAGTTTACTAATAATTTTTTCATTATCATCTTTTGCAGGAACTAAAAGTTTTGTAGTGTTAATTTTTTGTTCCTTACTCTCTTCTTCTCTTTCTTTTGCAGTTTCTTCTCTAATCTGTTCTAATAATATATCAAGATCATCTTTAACTTCTTCACGAACTTCTTCTTTAACTTCTTCACGTATTTGTTCCTTAGTTGTTTCTAAGACTTCAGTAATTTTTTCAGGATCATCTACTGAAGTTGTTTCTTCATCAGAAACAACTTCTACAGGTCTTAAAGATGCATCTATATTACTATCTTCATTTCTAATTTCCGACAGTAAAGAATCTAGATCCTCATTATCTAAATCAATATCTTCTTTTATATCTTCTTTTACATCAGAAACAATTTCTGTTGATACCTTTTTGATAACAACATCATCATTTTTTATTTCATTAACTAAGTTATCTAGATTTTCTTCACTAAAGAATTTTTGTGATATGTTATTAACAACAGGTGTTTTTTCAATTACAGTTTCGACTTCAGTTTCAAGTAGTTTTTCTACTTTAATTTTTTCAACAACTTTTTCAACAATTTCTGTTGTTTTTTCAGATTCTACTCTCGGCTCTAATTCTTCAATATTGACTGGTGTGATATCACCAGATGATATACCAGAAGGAATTGGTCTCGTTTCACCCTCAAATTCAAATTCTCTTCTTTGAGATTCTTCTGGAGTTGTAAATAACTTCTCTTCGTTAATTTTTGGACCTTCAGAAAGATCAATTCTTTCAATTAAAGGTTCTTCTATTTTTGGTTCTTCTTTTGGTTTTTCGTCCAAAACATAGTATTTCCACAAAAACAAATAATATTCATTCATTACAGCAATCTCTTCCGAGTTCTGTGGAGTTATTACTTGACTTGTTGGAGTTGGGTGAGGTTTGGATGAATTTTGTAGAGCTTTTATAAAATCATCCTTAACATTATCACCCGTTCCTCCATATGTATTTGAAATTAAATACCTCTTATAATCAAATGCATTTCTAAGAGTTTCCGTAAGCATAGTCTGCCTACTTGGACTCATCTCATTAAAAGATTTACCAAAGGATTGGATGTACAAGTTTTGAGCTATGCCTAAATCAGACGCCATTCTTTTGTTGTTGTTTTAACTTCTCATCCTCAAGATGTTGTTGTAACAGAGCAATGTAAATTTCTCTTTCAAATGGCATCATATTTTCCAACTCTGTCAAAGAGTATTTATGGAACTGCATTAGAGCGAAGTTTATTCTGTAATAGGACTCAAGATCTTGATGTCCTATACTTATGCGAAAAAACTTGCTAGTCCCTCAATTACAACTTCATTTTCAACTTCGGTTTTGGGATTTTTAACTTTAGCAACATAAGATAGTTTTGGAATTGTTTCAAAAAACTTTTCAACTTTTTTAAACTGTTTTGTGTTAAGTTGTTCGATAAAATCGGTAAGTTCTTTTTTTGTACAATCTGAAGCATCCCAAGCTTCTTCTGCATTATAAACACTATCAATGCAAGAAGCAATCAATCCCATAGATTTTTTGAAATTTTCATCATTACCACCAGAAACGTCAAAATTAGTTTCTACAAATTGTTCTAACGAAGGATATTTCATTTTCATTACTAAACCACTACCCAGATCAATTTCACTATCATGATCATCATTTCTTTTAACTGTAATTTGGTCTAGATTAACAGTTGTTTTAACTTGAGTAACACCATCATCCGGACAAGTAACTAAAATTTCAACACTCTCTCCAATAGATTTTGCTCTAACGTTCAAAAACAAATATTCAATATCAAATGTGGGAAGTTTATCGACACGAATACCTTTAGTTAAAATGCAATTTCTAAGAACATCTTTTACAGCTTTAGTAATTGTATTTTGGTTTCCACTTTCTAATGCAAGAATAAGAATTTTCTCTTCTTTTACTAAAAATGGTCTATATTCAATTATATCTCCCGATGAAGGCAATTCCAATTCAAATGTTGGTGTAGAAATTGTAGGTAATGGCATATCAATTCACTTATGTCTGATATATTTATAGTGGGAGACTAATCCTCGGATCATCAAATTCTTCTAGGAAGTCTGGATAATCACCCGGTTCAAAACTAGTTACGGTATATCTGTCATACTGAAAGGTAATAGTAGCTTTAATTAGACTAGTTCCTTCATAGGATACCGGCATCGAAGCTATATTTGTTGGGTATCCTCTCAAAAATTTATATACAGTTTTTCTTGAAGATTCTAAATCTAGTTCGTTGTTAAAATGATTATCATTTTTTTCAAATTTTGTAATGAAAAAATCTAAAACATAATCATCTGGATATTCCATTTTAAAATAACTATTTGTGTCGTTCTGGTCTCCTTCAAGTGGATTGATATAATTCATCCACGTTTCAAATAATCTAATATTGGTATGATCTTGATCAACTAAGAAAGAAAAATCTATATTTGGATAAATTCTATAATTTGCATATCTTTCAATAATACCTTGTCTATGGCCTTTAACTTCTACCGTATTAAATGTACTTCCCGGTAAAGTTGCATCCGTACAAAGTAAAGAAACTCTTTCTTCTAGTCTATATCCATTTCGATTTGTATTATACAAATCTGCATCCGAAAAAGCTCCAGATAAACCAGTAGGACTTTCTCCTATTGGCATATGAACCATAAAAAGAGAAGAAAATGAAGGTTTGCTAAATAAACCTCTAATATCTTCTATTGTATAATATGGACCTGGCGTTGCCATCTAAATAATTGAATAGTACCTATACTATGTATGAGTTATTCGGGAAAGTTTAGACCGTCAAATTATTCAAAATATAAAGGCGATCCTACAAAAATAGTTTATAGATCATTGTGGGAATTGAAATTTATGAATTACTGTGATAAAAATGAAAATATTCTTGAGTGGGGATCGGAAGAATTTTTTATTCCATATAGATCACCTAAAGATAACAAAATCAGAAGATATTTTCCAGATTTTTATATAAAATTTAAAGAAAGAACAGGAAAAATAAAAAGAATGGTTGTTGAAATTAAACCATATAAACAAACCCAAGAACCAAATAAAAATCCAAAGAAAAAAACAAAAAATTGGATGAATGAAGTAGTTACATATGGAGTTAATCAAGCCAAATGGAAAGCTGCAAAAGAATTTTGTGATGATCGTCAATGGGAATTTAAAATACTAACAGAACACGAATTAGGGATATGAAAATCTTCAATGAGATAATTGAAGACGCACGAAAAGAAACAAGAAATAATGATTGGTTCAGAGATCAATTATTTTCTAGATTAGAAACTGTTAATGTAACAGAAGAAAGTCCGGACGATGATACTGAAGAATCAAATGGCATAGAAGGTGGCGAATTATATTTTTTTACATATTCTGCAAAATTTCCAAACAAATATCCATTCTATGATAGATTTCCTTTAGTTTATGTTATAAACACATATAAAGATGGTTTTTTGGGATCTAATCTTCATTATATTGAACCAAATGATAGAAGATTATTCGCAAAATCTTTGATAAATAAAGGTACTGGTATAATTACCCCCAATAATACATTACATAAATATCTCTTTGAACAAATTATTAGTAATGTAAATAAGGTGCCTTTGGAAGAATATGAGGGAGTTTCTATTTTACCGACAGAAAAATTTGTGAACCGATTAGGTTTAACAATCCCAAGTAGAAAAGTGTGGAGATCATAGATGACAACTAGAAAATCTAATAAAGCATCTAATGGTTATACAGCTATCATAATGGATGCATCCAATTCAAATGATAGTAACAAAATTGTAGGTATTTTAGATTCCAAAGGAAAATCAGTTAATCCATCAAGTGACGAGTGGAATAACGCATTTAAAAATCAAGATTTTTTAAATCAATCTTGGACTACATTATTTCCAGAAGAAGGTTCTCCTTTTAGTGGAGTATCATTAACCGATGTTTCTTCTTATATTGCACCATCAAGTCAATTAAATACTACTTTTAATCAAAATTCTTCTTCTGAAAGAACTTTAGCTACTGCTCCTGAAACATCATCAAGGACAAACCAAAATATACAGAGTAAAAGTTCTTTAGGTACTCTAGGCGAATTGATGGGTACTAATTTTTCAGAAAGTTCCAGCAGAAATTTTGGAAATCTAGTTTATCCAGTAGATGCGAAGTATTTGGAAAGTCAAGATCATATCAAAATTGAAATGATTGAATATGAACCCAGAAGTGGAAGATTATTTTCTAACAAAAATGCAAATCCAAATGTTGCAAGTATTATAAAAACAACTATTGGATCTGTAAGATTACCAATACCAGATGGTATTCAAGATTCCAACCAGGTTGCATGGAATGGTGATACTTTAGGTCCACTTGCAATTATGGGTCTTAAGGGATCTGAAGCGATAGGACAAGCTATTGGACAGTCTGTAAATGACGGATCAGTTGATCCATTAAAAAATTTATTATCTAATGGTACAGGAGCGTTAAAATCAGTTCTTAATGATCCTGCATTAGGGGCAATTCTTAAGAATCAATTAACAGCAATGGCTGCAAGTGCGTTACCTGGAGTAAGTGTTAACGCTGATAGTCTATTAAATAGAACTACGGGAAGAATTATTAATCAAAATCTTGAATTATTATTCAGTGGACAAACCTTAAGAACATTTAGTTTTGCTTTTATGTTACTTCCTAGAAGTAGAAATGAAGCTATTGAAGTTAGAAAAATAATTAGATTTTTTAAACAAGGCATGGCTCCTAAAAAATCTGTTACCGAAGGTAGTGGAGGATTAGGGGATATTGCATCAATTGATCAAGGATCATTATTTTTAAAAACACCAAATGTTTTTAATATATCATATCTTAATAGTGAAAGTAATACAATCAAAGGTTTGAATAAATTTAAAACCTGTGCATGTCAGGGAGTGGCTGTTAATTATGCACCGAATGGATATTCTTCTTATTATCTCGATTCTCAACCAGTAATGGTTACACTATCACTAAACTTCCAAGAAGTTGAACCTCTATTCTATGATGATTATGAAGAATTTGATACCGACGATGTAGGATTCTAATGGAAAATTACTTTTCAAATATACCAAATTTACTATACCCATCACTAGATCCGGAGAAAAATTCTCTCTTTGATTATGATGAGGTTAAAAATTTCTTCCGTAGGTTTTATATACGAGAAGATTTTTTACAAGATATAACTTTTTTTAATAAGTACACGATACTTGATAATGAGAGACCTGATAACGTTGCTGAAAAAGTTTATAGTGATCCATTATTAGATTGGGTTATCTTAATTACTAATAATATTATAGATGTTTATAATGAATGGCCTCTAAATGATGAAAATTTCTATAGTATCATAAATCAAAAATATCCAAATAAATCATATACAGATATAGCCTATTATGAAACATTGGAAATTAAAGATGTCAATAATAGGGTAATTTTACCAAAAGGAATGAAAGTTAGTTCTAATTTTAAAATTAAAGATCCAAATAATCCTTTAACACATATCAATCCAGTAAGAGGTGTTAGTTATGTCGATATGGAAAAAAGTAAAAATGATAAAAAAAGAAATATTTTAATATTGAAACCGAGATACTTTAGTGACTTTAAAGTTGATCTTAAAAAGATTAGATATAGGGAATCTAAAGAATATATCAATAGAAATCTAAAACAGACTGCAAAAATATTTTAAATAAAAAACCCCTGGCCAAGATTTTGGCCAGGGATTTTTTTTGCGACTTTTTTGGAATTAAAAGCTAATTTTGGTGGCCATTAACTCTCAGCAAGTTGCTGGAAGTAACTAAGAGTTTCATCCTCCTCATCAGAAGATGAATCATTTGGCATAATATCAGAACTATTAAAAGAATTAATAGTATTCAATTCATCACGCATAGATTGCGGCATTGGTGTTGATTCACCACGATTCTCACGACGGAACTGTTCTTCTTCCTCTACTGTTTCTTGATCTTGGAAACGGGGAGTTCCTTTATTACCAAGAACATAGTCAAGACGCTTCTTCAGATCCTCATAGGACTTGAATTGATCTGGAGAAACAAGAGCAGAAAGAGAATATTCTTTCTTCCAGATCTCTTCCATAGCATCGTCATCATCCAACAAAGGCGATTGACGTGCAAACTCAGAAGAATCATAGTTCCAATAACCTGCAACTTTTTTGATCTTCAGTTTGAAGTCTGCACCTTCCCAGAAATCAAATGGATTAATAGGTGTTTCATCTTCAAATTCGGGTTGCATGGCACCCATAATCTTGTCAAAGATTTTTTTACCAAACTTATAGAGGAATACACGACCTTCGTTTTCAGGATTAGCTGGATCCTTTACGACGTAAATATTTGAATAGTAAGACAGTTTACGTTTTTGTTTACGAGCTTGTTCTTTACCACTCTCAGTACCATTGTTCCATAGAACTGCATTATATTCTGACATAGGATCTTTCTGACCAAGAGTAGTCAGAGAGTTTTCAATATACCATCCACCAGAACCTTGGAAAGCGTGGGAGTACATCTTTGCCCAAGGAAGGTCTTCACCATCAGGGGCAGGGAGAAAACGAATAACAGAATAACCATTACCAGATTTGTCTACTTGGGGTTTCCAGAGACGGTCATCAGAATTAGGATTGCTGTTTAGTTTTTCGACTTCCTTCACCAATTTTTGGGTGAGGGAACCGAGTTTGGATTGTTTTTTTAGATCGGAAAACGACATTAGATTTGGCCTTTGTAAATTGGATTACTTGGATAGTATAACAAGACGGGATCGACCAGTCAAGAGCCTAGGTCGATGTTTTTTCGAAGACGTTCAATCATTTTTTCAGTATTTAAAAATACGTCTTCTGCTGTAAGTTCTGAAGGAATACCTAATTGAATTTTGGTTTCTTCAAAGTCATCCTTCATTCTTTTTGCATCAGGATCATCCGAAAGAACAATTCTAGTATGCATAATTCTCTGTTTTTCAAGAAGCATTTCTAACTTATCAAGTTGTCTATGTCTTTCTTCTTTAGTTACTAGTAGATGTGGAGTAGAGAGAGCATGATATATTTCATTTTGCAATTTATCAATCTCAATCAGAGATTTTTGTACAACATCAGAATTTAAAAAGTTACCCATTTGAAACTACTATTTTTTTGAGAATTTTTTTGTACTTTTGTACATCAATATTTATGAAAGGCTCATATTTTCTCATTAAAAAACTGACGGTTTTCCACACCGGATCGTCATATTTTTTGTCAAAAGACTTTCTGAAATTTAGAACTTTATCAATAATAATTAATGTTTCTATTGAAATTTTATTGCCAAGATAATATTTGATAATTTGTGGATGTCTATTTTTTTCACTGATGAAGAAACTATCAAAATTTTTTCCCTCAAAGATATCTCTAGTCTCTTGTTCAAATGAATATCTAAGGGATTCAAATTTTTTTCTCCATAACATAAAATTACTTTCACCATTTGCAATAATTTCTCTAATCCACAGTTTTTGTGGATCACTAGATACAAAATTTGAAAGAAAGTAATACTTTACTTCATCGTCAGATTTTTGACGAGACATTTTTTCGAAAAAATATTTGTCTTTTCTTTTATTAAATGCAGTAATAGATGCATTTGTTTTACCAGAATATTTGAAATAATCATACTTCTCTCTGGTAAAATGATTTTTGAATGACAAATATGTTTGATAAACTTCAAAGGCTGTCACTTTCATCTTCTACTAATTCCAGATCTTCAATACAATCCACACTAACTTCATTTTCAGCAATAAGATACCAGTGTTTTAATTGACCGTATATGTCTTCATAATAACCAAGATATGATAATTCTTCAGACTTGTTTTCCCTTAACCAAGCCTGAAGTCTATGATGCATTAATTCATCTCTAGAAATCATAACGGCAGTTTTGCTCTAGAAGTTTTTTTCATGTAATTTAATAACACAGCATCTCTCTTCAATTTTTCTTTTAATGGTTTTGTTATTAGTTTTGAAATCGAATCAACTTCAAGTTCTCTTTCCTCACAAAAAGAAATTATGGCATCAATATAGTTGAAATCATCATTATTTTGTACTATTTTTTCAATTTCTTCACAAAATTTTGATGGTGATAGAAATTTTTCTTCCGAAATATCTTTAAATGTTTTTTCCGTTAGCATTTAGTTTGTCCTCTACAAATTGTTTAATATATGAACTGAGTATTTTAATGTATTTTGCCTTATCATATTCTTCGTAGACGACACAATCACCATCTTCACACGACATGATAATAACAAATTTCTTCACTATTATACCAGTAAGTTCGTATAACATGCAAGCATATGCTGCACATTGTACAAAATAACCATCAATCCATTCTCTTGGTTTTGGTTTGGAACTGGTTTTAAAATCTATAATTGAAAGTTCATTATTATATTCAGCAATACAATCAACAGTACCAGCTATACCAAGTTGTGTACTGTAAAGAGAACCTTCAAGAGAATATATGTTATTGATATTCTCTAAAGTTGTTTTTGAAATTCTAAAAAGATACTCAGACAATGGTTGAACTTTAGGAAGAGGTTCGTTCTTTAAATGACACTCTGTTAAAGTGTGCATATCAGTTCCACGACTGGTTGCTCTTTTTGTAATTTTATTAGCTTTTTCTTCACCAACTTTTTTTCTCCATTTAGAAAAAAATTCTCTGTTATGATGACTAATAACAGAGGTGATAGAAACAAGTTTTATGAGTTCATTATTATTTGGAATTTTATAAAATCGAACTCCGTCAATAGTCTCCCTTTCAAGTTCAGGGAGATTCAAATCAATATGATTAAACATTACATTTGTAAGGATTCTTTTGCATATAGGTAACTTTTAACAAGACCAGAACGAACAATATCTTCAAGACCGAACTCTATGATATCAAATTCATTCATAGCGTGAAGAATTTTTTTGAAATCAAGGATTCCATTCTTCTCATATGTTTTAGTCAAATCTGTCTGGGTGGCGTCACCACAGAAGATAATTTTGGAGTTTTCTCCAACTCTTGTAATTATACTATCAAGTTCATGAAAATTCAAATTTTGACATTCATCAATAATTAAAATTGCATTATCAAATGTTGTTCCTCTGATAAATGATGTTGACCAGAAACTAATAGTTTCTTGAGCTTTAAGATTGCCATATAACATCTCAAAATCAGAATCTGTAGGCATTTCAAACATGTATTTAACCATGTTTTTATATGGAATTTGATAAAGAGCTGATTTGTCTTCATGATCACCAGGAAGAAATCCAATTTCTCTTGTTGAAACTAAAGATCTGACAATATAAATTTTTTCATACGGAGTTTTTTCGTCAAGAACCTCTTTAAGAGCTAAATAAAGTGCAATAAAAGTTTTTCCAGTTCCTGCACATCCATATGCAAATAAGTTTTGATCTTTTTTATACGAATTAAAAAATTTTTCTTGATTATCCGTAAGTGGTGTAATATCTACAAGAAGATCTGAATTAATGGGTTTTTTACGTCTCATTTGTTTTGCACTCATACCGATTCCAATTGGACCTTGTGATGAAGACTTTTTTCTTGGCATAGATTAACTTCCGAACCTTTTTACTTTTGACCCGTTGATATTAGATACTTTATCAAGTACCTGATTCCAACCAGGATTTTTTGCAACTAGCTTATCCCTCCACTCACCAACCTCACCCACACCGGGCATTGTTGATGGGTCAGAATAGTCTCTGGACCAGTCTGGATTAGATTCTTTCCACTGGTCCCATTCATGCACACTCATTTTCACTTCTTTTGTTTCACCAGTTTTAGTATTGAATACAGGATATGTTGCCATTTTCTAACAATATTATATAAAATTATTTAGTCCATTCAAGTGCTTCTGCACAAATGGGGAATTGATCTACAAAAATTTCTTTACATTGATTAGCAATATCCATATGTTCTTTTTGGGTTCCATGACCACTACGAAGATCAATATAATGGATCCATGACCTCACAGAGCCCGTCATGTAGAGTCTGGTGGGCACAGCAAGAGGAAGTACAAAACGAGCACATTCTTTTGCGATAGATGCATTAAGCATCTCTTGATATAATTTCATTCCTTCATCAAAATGTCTTTGCATTTTAATTTGAAACTCTTGATTAACAAATGGATCAATGTCATCGATAGAATTTTGTCTATTTTTTGTATCCTGTCTACGCAATTCTGGTAGAGGAATAGTATCACCAAGCAAAGAAGAGTCAGCGTAGCGTTGTGAAAATTCTTGATATGTAAAACTGCGATGTCTCAAAATTTGAGCTGCCAGTCCTCTGGTAGTCTCAATTTCTAGAGTCATGTGTGCCTGTTCAAACACAGACCAGTGATTGTGTTTGATGCAATAGGATAGCAGGCCTGAGACTTTGGGATTATCCTGGTTGTTTGGGTTACTTACCCTCGCTACATACCCCATTGTCTTCTCCGCTTCGGGAGTTACTGTTACAAGTTTTACTTTATCAGTCATTTGAATTCTCCATTTTACGCATTTCGTCAATTTTCATACCTTGTTTTGCAGCCTTTGCAGATTTTCTAAGATATGAAAGTTCTGCATCTGTGTATAACCATGGCGTCTTTAAAGCTTTTTTAGATAGTTTATAAATTTTTTTATTGTCCATGGGTTTTTCTAACCTTTTTCATTTCTTTCATTTCAGCTTTAATCATTTGGTATGCATCTTCTGCAGAAATTTTGTTTGCCATTTCCATAGCGGCTATAATTTCTACTCTTGTACCAAAGTGTTGAAGGGCTTTCTCAAAATCATTTAGTTCTTCGTACATTGTGTCTCCTAATCATTCTGGATAAAAACTATTGTCATCAAAAACTTCATCATAATCTCCATAGTAGTATGGAGGATCATCAAAATTTTCCCTCTTATCATTATAATCACTAGTATCTGAATAAACCTCGGACTTTAATGATTCTACAATAATTTCCAAATGTTTTACTAGAAGTTTTAAATTTTCTTGGTTCATGATACAAGATATTCTTGTGTAATTATAGTACAAAAAAGGAGGGGTAGTCAACCCCTCCAAGTATTACATATCTTTCCAAATTTATTTGGTATAGATACGACCACGATAACAGAAGGTTCCATGAGGATCCTTTGATTCTACACAACGTGTATCATACTCGACACCACGATATGATGTGTGGTGAATTTGTGCGTCATGTAGACGTGCTGCCTTTTGGATTTGGTTTTTGATGATAGTAAGTGTGTTCATTGATTTACTCCTGAATGAATGGAAATTAACCTTCTCACCTTTTGGTGGATCCGTTTCTCCGTTCCTTCAGTCGTTTGCGTCCCATTTACAATGTGGAGTTGAATCCAGTAAAGTTTCAATCAACTCAACTCTTGTTGTAGAAGAAATGTTTTCATTATTCTCCATTCTGATTCTAATATTATTAGCATCAGCACAAGAAATAGATGTATATAAAACAAATTCAATCATAAGATGGGATGAACGATCCGTTCCGCGACTTACTTGCGTCCAGAGATGTCTTTTTACACTAGGTGCAAACGACTGTCTCTTGGATGAACGACAGGCCTATAATAGACCATCTGACATATTTAGTCAAGCATTTCGGTAACATGTGATACTTTTTTTTACTTTTCTTTTTTAGTTATACCGTATAACTTAGGATTAAGTCTTCCTTCTGTTTGGACAATATCCAATAAATCTTTTTTATAAGTGTCCCAATAATGATCAAAAATATCTACTTTCTTACTAGACATCACAATGTCATAATGTGATGTCTCTCCTTGAACATACTCAACTAAAAAAGAATTTGTCGGAAGTCCTTTATCATCAGCTGATGATGGGTCACAATCTTTAAATAATACTGTAAAACTTCCCATATCAACCTCTATTTCCCCAAGTAATTTCTGGAAAAGCTTCTTTCACAACATTTTGTGTAATCTTATATTTTGTTTGAAGTTTGCCATCTTTTGTTAGACAGACAAGTTCGGCTTCATCTTTATGAAGACTTTCTAACATTTGAATGAACATACTTTCCCTTTTCGTTCTACCTAGAGTAGAAGCTCCTTGGATAAAGTGATATAATTTTTTATATTCTACCACTAACCTTGTATGGTAATGTGTCCCAGCAGGAGCATCACTACTATTATAAGGAACTTCTCCATCCGGAAGAGCACTCTTAGCAGTTTCGTCATAATTCCAAATCAAAATAGCTAGAAGTGCATCAGTTTTATTTTCTTTCAAGATCTTTATTTTTTGATCTTTAGTTTTTGCATTTGAAGTTGCTTTTAAAACTTCACTGATTAAAGGGTTTGTTGGTAATTTAGCCATAATTTTAAAAAATAGTTAATCTTCGTCGTATTCTTCGTATTCTTCAAGTCCTTCTGTAAATTTAAAAGCCACAAGATTTGTATCGATTAAATTTCCATAGGAATCATACATCTCTGGATGAAGTTTTGGTGTCGATATTGTTTCAATATACTGGGTATAATATTCATTACCCACCCAACCAATAGCAAATCCAATGATAAGAGCTCCTATCGTAAATAGAGCAGAAAATGTAAGAATTGCAGCTGTCATTTTTATTATCCTCCGTGTAGAACCATGATATAGAAGAACTAAAGAATCTCCTTTTCCTACACTTAGTTTTATTTAGTTCAAATAATATTTTTTTCTTTTAGATATTTTATAGTATCTGCAGCTCCTCCAATTGATACTTCATCTAAAATAACTTGAGGAAAAGTAGTTCCCTTTCCAAACTCTTTTATAAAAAATTTTGCATCAAAGTCTTCGTCAAGTTTATATTCATCATAAGATAAATTTTTAAGTTTGAAAACTTGTTTTACTTGTTTACAATGAATGCAATTTTCTTTCGTATAAATGATAAATTTCATATATTAATTGCCAAGAACAAAATCTCTAACAGGTTTTGTGGTCCTTTCCAATTCATCCAGTTTCTTTTTTAAATTTATAAGATCTGTCTCCATTTCATGAACTTGATTGGTTAGTCCAATGTTTTCCATTTCCAAATCATTTACTCTAGAGCAAAGTTCTTCAAACATTTTTCTTTTCCTCCTTTAAAAGTTTTATTGTTTTTGATATTTTTCTCTCCCATATCCAATTTGCAATTGGACTTTTTGGATGAATTTTTATCAACAAATAATATTTGTAAATTTCAAGTTTCAAAAGATTTAGTTGAATGATAAAAAATTTTAATAAATTTTCTTCAACTGCAATTATATAGAGAATTATTGCAAAAGTCAAGAAAAGATAATATTGGTAATACATGTTAACTACCTTGAACAGATTCCCAATCTTTTTGGAATAATTCTAAACCCTTATCAGTAAGGATGTGATTATACATTGACCAAAATACTTTAGAGGGAATAGTACAAATATCAGAACCGGCACCAAAACAACGACCTACATGATGAACATCACGAAGAGATGCTGCAAGAACTTCTGTACGAACATTTTGAACTCTAAATGTTTCTGCTATAGTTTGCACTAAAGCAACTCCAGAGAAAGAGTTATCGTTTAGTCTACCGACAAATGGAGAAACATATTTAGCACCAGCTTTAGCAGCTAGTATAGCTTGAGAAACTGAGAAAATTAGTGTTACATTAACAGGAATTAAATCTTTTGAAAGATTGTAACATGCTTTCAAGCCTTCAACAGTACAAGGAACTTTAATCGTAACGTTATTAACTCCTCTAAAATCTTTAGCTTGATTTACCATTTCTTCAGCAGTATCTGCAACTACTTCTGCAGAAATAGAAGATAGGTTTGGAAATCTCATAGAAATTTCTTTAATAACTTCAACAGGATCTCTTCCACTCTTCTTAATCAATGTTGGGTTAGTAGTAACACCATCAATTAATCCAGTTTCATATCCTTTCGAAATTTCAGTAACATCTGCAGTGTCTAGGAAGATTTTCATTTTTATATTGCAACACACTCTAGTTATAATGTCACTCAGACTACAATGCAACGAAATGTCATTGTTTATTTACATAATAAGTTTCATAATACTTAACCAAACCAAAAGTGTGTACATTACCTTGAGAGACCCAATCATGAATACATTCATACATTGATTGAGTTGAATATTTTGGAAGCACTCCGTCCATTTGACCCCCAAATTTTGAGAGTAAAATTTTTAAACCCTGTTCACGAACTTTCATACGTTCTTCACTATATCTCCAATCTTCAGTCATAGGTCAATAAAAACTCTGAGTTTATTATGTTTATGATTATGTTTGTGGCCACGAATATGAATATGTTTATGTCCATAACAAGGAATTTCTTTTTTCTTTTTATCTATTTTAATATATCCAGGTGAATTCCAAGTTCCACGAATATGTGTTTCTCTATAAATTTTTTTATAACATCTAGAATATCTTGTGCCATAATGATGGTGGTGATAACCAATTTTATGAGCTTTAACTTCTGGTGTTAAAAATAAAGTTGATAATGCAATGGTAGATAAAAAAAGTTTCATTTCATTAGTCCGTTAATGTACCGTGTTGTCTCCTAATTTCTTTTAATTCTTCAAAATTCTTTTGTTTAGTGCCTCCATCATACTCCCAAGCGTATCCTTCGGCAATCATTTCTTGATTAAGGGACACATCTGCGTCCCCAATGTATAACCAGCCAAGAAGACGCCCATATTTGCCAACCCCACCGACAAGTTCAGTACGGATAACAAGATCATCGTCACCAGCCACCGCGCCTTCCAATTTTTCTTTAAGCCAGTTTGTTGCGTCAATTCCAAGTGATTTCTCCTCTAAATTTCTAGTACGTTTTTCTGGAGTATCCACTCCGGCAACTCTTACTCTTTCTTTCTTATATAAATCAAATCCCAAATCTATTGTAACATCAATTGTATCTCCATCAACTACTCGGTTGATCTCGATCACTCGGAAGTTGTAACAACTCTTCCGGTTCGGGGGTGTCATTGCTCCCATTGGATTCTCTACTATCAATACCAAGTATATAGACAACAATATAGAAAACCCCCGCTAGGAGTAACATGATACTAATGATCACACTCCAAACAGGGTCGTTATTATTTTCTAGGGGTTTTAGGATCAAATTCATTCCAATGCATCCTTATATTTTTATATCTAGGATTATTCTTTGCTTCCCACTGAACCATTTTACCAAATTCATCTACACATTCACACCAAATTTTTCTCGCCTCAGGCGCACTTGCATCTTTTTTTGCCATAAGAGATACCACTCCCTCCAAAGTTGGGCACATTCATCAGATTTATTTTGAAGGTGTTCTTCTCGGTACACTTAAAGATTCTCAAATTTATATTCTAGTATTATTCTATATAGCGAGTCTCTTAAATACCACAAATGTTCTTGTTCCGATGGATGACGAGCTGGAGATCCTTCCCAAGTTTCAATTCTTTTTTGAATGCAGTGATGTAATAAATGAATATCTTCTATTGTTAAATCAATACTATAATCAAAACTAGGTTCTTCTTCGTTCATGGATTTTTTGGATCAATACCCATATCTTTTAAATATTGAATCCACCAATCTGCATCTTTTATATATCTCCAGTTCGGAACAGGAAGATCTCTTTCTACAGTATAATATTGATAAAGAGCATCATCTATAGTCTGTGCGATTTCCATATTCTTCTTCCTCTGCATCAACGTCTGCATATGGATTTTCCAAGTAGGGTCCTCGTTTTCGTAGAGGTTCTTTTCTGACATAATCCGATTCAGCATTAACGGCAGACATCCAAACAATAAATTTCATCAACACGAAGATGATGACAAGTGGTGAAAGACACAATAGTAGTGTGTAGTTCATTCGTGTTTTTTTGCAAATGGTTCCCAATGTTCCCAGCCATATTTATGGACAAAATGCATACCAATTATAGGAACAAAAATAACCATAAACCCCATGAGTCCAATACACCATGAAGTTTGCATAACAGATCTAACAAATAGTTGAACGTGACTAATCATTAGATTCTTCATCCTTTAGGTATTCGACCATCCTAAGTTGTTTTATTCTCTCCATTAATTTTTTTCTGAGTTCCCTATTTTCTACAATTTCTTCTTGACTCATAGGGCCAACTCTCTTATTTAAACTCATGCTGGATAATCCCATTTAGTTATCGTTTGGGTTTTGTGCCATGGTCCCCAGGTGCCAGCAGGATAGACATAAGGAGTAGTACGTATGGGACAATTATCCCCAGTACAAAGTAAATCATCTACAATCCTCCAAGATTCTAATACTTCTTCGGAATGAACAAAGTGTGATTGATCATCTTCAATTGCATCATAAAGAAGTTTTTCATAACCATCAACACCTAACCAGTCAGGATAACGATGTGTCAGAGTAGCTTCTTCAACAGAATCACCAAGTCCAGGAGACTTAACATCAATGCGAATATCAAGATGAGCATGTGGTTGTAACCTCATAACAATACGATTATCAGTTTCACCATCAAATAAACTAAGTGGTGGTGATTTTAATTTAATAACAACTTCCACACATTGATAAGGCATTTTCTTGCCTGTCATGAAACGAAAAGGAACCCCCTTCCAACGCCAGTTATCGACATAAAAAGTACCAGCGACGAAGGTAGGAGTACTGCTGTTAGGATCAACGCCCTCTTCAGAACGATAGTTGTTATATTGTCCAAGAATCATGTCCTCCCCTAAATGAGTTGCAGATAAAACTTTTACTTTTTCTCTACGAATTTCTTTTGCATCCATCCTGCATGGAGATTCCATAGCAATCAATGCAAGAATTTGAAGCATGTGATTTTGCAGCATGTCTCTCACAACACCTGCAGTTTCATAATATTGAGAACGACCTTCACAACCAATAGTTTCGGTTGCAAAAATTTGAATTTCTTCTATGTACTCACGATTCCAAAGTGGTTCAAGAAGTATATTCCCAAACCTAGTGGCAAGGATGTTATTAACAGTATCTTTACCAAGATAATGATCAATGCGATAAACTTGTTTCTCGCGTAAATTTCTGCCCACCACTGACTGTAAATGATTAGCAGATTCAAGATTGTACCCAAAGGGTTTTTCGATAACCACCCTTGATGTTTCCGGGTCATCTAAAAGTCCTCCTTGTTTAAGGTTAATGATAGCTGACTCATATCTTTCTGGCGGAACAGATAAGAAGTATGTTGTGTCATCTGCATCAGGAAGATGAGAAAGAGTATCCGAATTTTCTAGATCAGTAGATACCCAATCAAGTCTATTTAAAAAATCTTCTGGATAATCACCAAGAGTTTCTAGCCATGAATCTTTAGAAAGTTCTCTACGAGAAGTTCCAACAATTACAAGATTAGAAGGAAGTAATTTTTTTTCATGCAATTTAAAAAGTGCAGGGATAAGTTTCCTTCGACATAGATCACCAGTCGCACCAAAAATTACTATTTGATGTGTAAGTATTTCAGTGTGCTGTTCCATTTCCATTGTAGTTTTCCGATTCGTAGTAGTTATTTTCACCTTTTCGTACCCCGAAATATAACGTGGTACATACAAAGGGTATTGCTGCCCAAAGTAAGACATGCGATAAAGTCATCTATCTTTTATGCGAAGAGCAATAAGGACATCCTCTGCCCCCACACCTATTACATACTTTGTATACATTAGTTTTATCAATTATCATTTTTCTTTTTTTCCTCTTCCGATTTTTTAAGATGTTTATCAGACTCTACTTGTGTGATTAAAGTCATTCCAGATTTTTCAAATGCTTTACTTTTATCTGTTCTTGAATTGCCCATTAAAAACTCCTATTAGTTACTTTTAAATTTATAATACATTTTATCTGACAGCATGGCCTCCAAACATAGCTCTCATTCCATTTAAGACTCGATTTGCGAATCTTCCAAGTTTCCTAGATCCGAAACGTTCGTAGAGAGCAGTAGTAATAACAGGGGCTGGAACACCGAGATCCACAGCACTGTGAACAGTCCAACGACCCTCACCACTGTCTGATACTCCTCCATCGAACTTGCTAAGCTCTCTATCGCTGCGTAATACATCAGCGGTAAGATCGAGTAACCAACTACCAACAACGCTACCACGGCGCCATAGCTCAGCCACTTCAGGAACATCAATATCGTAACAATAATCCTCCGGACAATCCATCGGAGCAACTTCAGCATCTCCTTCTTTGACATACTTACTACCAGAATTTGCTTCATGTAAGATATTGAATCCTTCCGCATATGCCTGCATGATTCCGTATTCAATACCATTGTGAACCATCTTCACAAAATGACCTGCCCCAGGTCCGCCACAACGCAACCAACCCTGTTCGGCAGGTGATACCCAACTTGTGTTGTCGGTTCTAGGGGCAGCATCGATGCCGGGGGCAAGTGCATCAAAGATTGGGCGGCAAGCGGATACTGCACCACTTGTACCACCAACCATAAGACAGTATCCACGATCCAAACCGTAAACACCACCACTAGTTCCACAGTCAAGATATTGGATGCCAAGTTTAGAAAGCCTTTCTGCCCTGCGTCTAGAGTCTTTAAAATTGGAA